>ERZ1292625.139-Hain-H41-01um-R1-139-length-119052-cov-53_pt1 | contig 119052 bp, 147 predicted proteins | sample MGYA00564400_ERZ1292625 | MGnify/ENA primary metagenome ERZ1292625 (study PRJEB36523, sample SAMEA6512639) | groundwater metagenome | collected 2019-01-08 | study: AquaDiva: Metagenomics assemblies of 32 groundwater samples
TACCTTGAGGTGGTAGCGCCGAAAGGCATGGGAGTTCAAATCTCCCCTTGCGCACAAAGTTTTTTGGACTATAATTCACTATTATGAAAAAGGTCGGAAGAGTTACACATTATTATGACCATATAGGGGTTGCAATTGTGGAGCTAGACGCTACTTTAAAAGTTGGCGATAAGGTCAAATTTGAGGGCCACGGTGCTGACTTTGAACAAGAGGTGGCTTCGCTCCAGATTGAGCATAAGCCAGTAGAAAAAGCTTCTACTGGTGAGGTTGTTGGTTTGAAGACCGATCAGGCCGTCAAAGTTGGAACTGAAGTTGAGAAAGTATAACCAACGCTTGCCCCTAATCTTGAGAGAATATTTTCTTTAGTTTTTTGGGCGTGGTCTATTTTTATAATTTACTTTTAAATATATGCTTTATACTAAAAAGGGGGATGATGGGACGACAAAAACTTTTGGTTGTGACCAAAGAATTTCTAAAAGTTCTAACATAGCTGAGACCTTGGGTAGTTTGGATGAAATAAATTCCTTTCTTGGGCTCTGTAAAGTGCAGGCGGCTTTTCTCGATTTTAAATTAGGAAAAACAAATCTTGCTGAGATTGTGCATGAAATACAAAAAAATCTATTTATTGTCCAAGCCGAGTTGGCTGGGGCGGAAAAAACTATTGAAGAAAGAAAAGTAAAGGAATTGGAAGAAATTATAGATGACATAGAGAAGGAACTGCCACCTATCAAAAACTTTTTTATTTCTGGTGGGCCAGCTGATATCACTAAATGGCAACAGTCGGGAGCGGGACTCGGAGCAATCTTTGATATTGCCCGCACTATTGCCAGACGGGCTGAGAGGCGAGTCATTGCTGTTTCTGAAGAGATTTCTCAGCCGTCCCTTTTAACTGATGACGAAGAAGAAAATAATCAATCAACTGATATTAAAAAAGCTATTGGTAAACAAACATTAGCTTATCTAAACCGTCTTTCAAGTATTCTTTACGCTTTGGCACGTTATTCAAATCACAAAGTTGGTATTATGGAAGAGTCGCCGGATTATAGGTAATCATTCTATTTCAGAAAAAAAATAAAATAGCTTCTCTTGCTCGATACAGAAATTTTTTGCTAAAAATTTCCTTGTCCTCAGCTTTTCATAGCTTCCGGAATCTCGCTCAAGAACTATTTTATTTTTTTCTGAGCTGGAAAAAAGTGATTTTTTGTGTAAAAATACCCTAGTATGATGGTGGCTATGGTGTAGCGGTAGCACGCGAGCTTGTGGAGCTCTCTGTCAGGGTTCAACTCCCTGTAGCCACCCAAAGTATCGTATCTTATAACCTCTGAATTCCCTTTGTTTTCATTGGGTTTTTCTGATTCACTGTTTTTATAGGATACCTGTTTTAGAGTTAAAAGCTCTTGGAAGAGAGGGGAGCTAATACATTTCTTTATAATTCCATTGTGAACCTCAAATCTTTCCCGAAGATAGAATAAAAAATTAAATAAACAAAAAAGGACGACCTCTGCTTTCGCTTTGGTCGCCCCATAGGACTTGTTGGTTAGAGAAGTTTGTCCGCACACTTCCTGACTTCTTCCTTCCACTTCGTTTGGTCGGTAGTATCAATGTCAGCAAGAACTTTGCAGGGAGGATTCTTGATAACCCACTTGCCACCGCCTTTGTTCTCCCACCGATAATGGTGGGGAATGCGACGCCACATCTCACGAATTTTGACGACTGCACCCTTAGACTGCTCACCCCCTTTCCATTGAGAGGAAGCTCCACCGAAGAAATCGTCCACACTGTTGCGATAATTGGTGGTGATGGCACGACCAATCATCACATCCAGCTCTGTATAAGTGCAGACAAAAACGAGACGGACTTTTGTTTTTTTGACTTTCTCACGAAGGCTGGCTCGCTTTTCGGCGTCAATGAAGTCGCTGTCCAGAATGACATTGCCACCCTGTTTTACGACCTCAAGAGCTATATTCTCAGCGAGAGCACGAGCTCTGTCATAGCGTTCGCCTTGCTTGCGGAGCTCTATACGAATCTCGTCGCCTTCAATCACTGTTCCACCGATGTGCTTGGCAAATTCTTGGGCTACTGAGCTCTTGCCAGAGCCAGTTAAGCCAATCATTGCCACAATGACCGGCTCGTCGGTCTTGCGTTTCTGAATGACACCGAGCTTCGTGAGGAAACTCTTTTGTGCCGCCAGTTCCTTTGGGGTTAGTTTTTCTCGTTTGTGAACCATTACCCCAATTATACTCGGAAGGACTGCTTCTATCAATTGAGCCAACATTTACACCTCCATTTCTGACTTCTATGATAACATATGTGTATTAGTTTGTAAAGCACGGTTGAAATTTTTATTGATACTAAATTTGAGATACAATAAAGGTTAGAAAATTTTATAAATTAAGTTATTTATTATGAGCACATCAACACAAGCATTGGAAAGTTTAAAAAGAGAAATTGAAAATGAAACTCGTGATTTACAAGAAAAAGAACGAGAGCTTGATAAGCGAAAAGCAGAGGCGGATAAAATAAAACAAGAACTTCAAAAAGCCGAAGGCGAAACTGCCAAAATAGAACAAGAAGTAAATCGTATTAGGCAACAGATGAGCCAACATCAAGCGGAACTCGGTAGAATGCAACAAGAGTTAGAAAAAATTACCAAAACCGATAAAAAATAATTTATTACTATTATGAATATGAACAAACCACCTACCCCCGAAGTTCCAGTAACTAGGGAAATAGCTCTCGGAGTAGCAAGGAAATTTTCAGAAAGAGGAATTACTAGTCCAGACAACCTTGATTTGAATGACCCAGAAGTTAAAGAGGCAAACAGATTATTTAATGAGTGGAGAATGGCAGAAGAGGCAAGAGTCAAAGGAGATATAGAAGCAGAACACAAATTAAATCTGGAATTGACAATGTTTTATGTTGATGCTGGTTTTACTGACCCAAATTATTTGGGTGATGTGCTTGATTTTTTAAGTCAAGATTCTCAAAATGCTTCAAAAGATTCAGAAAATGAACAAAAAACGCAGTTGAGGAGTGATATTTATAAAGCAATTATCAAAATCAGGCATTTAATGAATCCCACAAAAGAATAATTAGACCGTAACTTAAGCGGATTCCTCTTTCTGTAATTCTTTTATGAAAGCCATCTGAATAGCCATATTTTGCATCAGTTCGTTGTTCGAAATCAGCTTTATAATGTTATTATGATTAAGACCCCATTTGAATGTGTTAGAACTATCTAAAATAAGCCATATAAACAAAGGATGGTTTAGAACGAAGAAGTTATAAGTGATTATTTGTCCTACCACACACGAAGATTTTATAACAAAAATTTGACTTTAATTTTCGTTCGTATATAATATGGGTATATTCAGACGAAAAAGGAACCGAACGGTGTTAGTGCCTAAGGTCCCTTTTTCTTTTTGTGGTATTCTATTTTTGACTTTATATCTATATTCTCAAGATAATCGTAAAATTTTACAGTTAAACTTTTATACAAAGAGGAAGCAAATTTTTTGTTAGGGAAAAGTATTTTCTTGAACTTATCTTTCTTTATTAAATAATCTATAACTTTTTTATAATCTCCATCTCCAGATACTAAGACCACTTTATCAAAATCTTTGTTATCAATCAGGTTTTTCATTATTTCAAAAACAATGTCGGTGTCGACATTTCCTTTCTTTTCGGCTTTTAAGTTTGGGCTATGTTCTTTGAACAAAACGATAAATCCCGCTTTTTGCAGATTGTTATACAAATCTTGCTGTTCCTCAGATATATATCCCAAAAAATAATATGCTTCTTTAACTTTATATTTGTCTTTCAGATAAATTCTAAATTTATACAGGTCAATCTTCCAATTATTTTGAGTTGTTCCCAAATGAAGATTTTGTCCGTCTATAAAGGCGAGATTATTTTCTTTGAATTCTTTCATTGAGATTAAGTATATCAAAAATTATAACCAAAAATGCAAAATTGCTTGTTTTTTGCTATTATTCAAACATAAAAATAACAAACATAATATGAGTATAGAAACATTAGGCACTTTAGGTGCATTTGAGAGCAAAAAAGGCATAAAAGAGGAATTGGAAGAAATCAAAGAGTTGCATAAAAAAAGAGAAGCTCTGCAAAAACGCTGGAGCAAAATTTTTGATGAAATTACAGATTTGGACTTGAAGTATCCAACAGGTACCCAGTATGATGAAAATAAAAAGTTTAGGAATGACAGAGGTTTTTATTCCCCAGAAGATTTGGAGAGATACCAAACTCTCAACCCAGAATTTGAACAAATTGATGCCGAGATGAAAGAATTAGACAAAGAGATTCTAGGTAGAAGATTTGAGACTGGTCTAAAATATTTAGAAAACATTAACTCAAAAGATGCTCAATGGAAATTAGTAGAAAAGCATATGCCAGATACAGCAAATCCAAAAAGTGAAATGGATTTCCTTCATATAGAAAAATGGCGATGTATTTTAGATGATGTTGAAGCTAGTTTTGAATTTTCCGCTGATGCTGGGCAGACATCGTTTTTTGAAGGTATGAAAAAAGTTGCTGAACAGATTGGCGACACAGAGGTAGTTGAAAGAATGGCTGGATGGCCAGAGGAGAGAAAAGTTCCGTATAATAATGTCCACGCATCTTTTTCAGTAGGCCCAAAAACTTTTCTTCCATCAAATAAAGATTTATGGCCAGGACTTTCAATACATAAAACTTTTGGTTTCAAAGAAGAATACGACAGAACCGATGCTGGTTTCCCAATTTCCTTCCAAGGACATACTTTCCCGAGCCTTGACGAAGGCCAAAGAGAACAAGCTAAAGTAGAAATGTTAAAACTTGCCCACAAAGTTGGTATTGAAGGTCTTTAATATTTTTATAATACCATTAAGACAAGGTTAAAACGCTCAAAATTTGCTAAAATTAGACTGCAACTTGAGCAGATTCCTCTTTTTGTAATTCTTTGATGAAAGCCATCTGGATAGCCATATTTTGCATCAATTCGTTGTCTGAAATCAGCTTTATAATGTTATTATAATTAAGACCCAATTAGGAACATAATTATAACCATTAAAATAAACCTTGTTTTGCAAGACTATTTTAATGTAAAAAAGTTATAAGTTGCAACATTGTCCTACCATTTTGAATAATTTATAAACATTAACTGCTTGACAGATATTTTGATGGGTATATACTGTAAGAGTACTATTACGAAAAGGGATCCGAAAGGTGTTGGTGCCTAAGGAGCCCTTTTCTTTTTACCCAAATATTCAATCTTTGATTTAATGCCAGGATTTTCTAGATAATCAAAAAGTTCCGTCCCCAAGTGTGTATACAAAGAAGAAGCCGATTTTTTGTCAGGAAAAAGTATTTTAATAAATAAATTTTTATTCATTAAATAATCAACAAGTTTTCTGTAATCCCCGTCGCCAGATACTAAAACAATTTTGTCAAAATCTTTGTTGTCAATAATATTTTTCATTACTTCAAAAACAATATCCGTATCAACATTTCCTTTTTTCTCTGTTATTAAATTTAAACTGTGATATTTGAATACAATAATAAACCCGGCCTCTTGCAGATTTTTGTACAAATCATTTTGGGTTTCAGACGTATAACCAAGAAAATAATATGCTTTATTAATTTTGTACTTGACTAATACCCTAGGGGGGTATAAGATATAATTATCAATTTAGAATTTTCAATTTTCAATAAAAAATATGATTACACCAAAATCAAGAATATTAAGAAGGCTGAGTATTATTGAAGGGCAGATTAGAGGTTTGCAAGAGATGACGGAGAGAGGGGTTTACTGTATTGATATTATTACTCAAACCTCCGCGGTTAAAAACGCATTATCAAGCATTGAAGATGCCATAATGGAAAACCACTTGAATTCTTGCGTTATTCCTCAAATAAAAGAAGGTAAAGGGGTAAAGGCAACGAAAGAAATACTGGAAGTTTATAGATTAAAAAGAAGATAGTTCAATAAGTTCACTATGAATAATTATTAATTAATTTAAAAAATATGATGTACGGACTATATGATAATTACGGAGGATGGGGCGTTGGAAGTATGATGGGCTGGTTCGGGGGCGGCATTATGATGCTTGTCTTCTGGGTTTTACTCATTGTCTTCATAGTTTGGATAGTGCGCGAGGTGAGTGGTAGAAATTCCCACTCTAATTCAAACTCTAGCTCAAATGCGCTTGAGATTTTGAAAGAACGCTATGCTAAGGGCGAAATTGATAGGAATGAATTTGAGGAAAAGAAAAAGGATTTGAGCAGTTAATTACAATTAAGCATACAAAATATATGAAGTTCGATTACACAATAACTACGACGAAATCTTTTGACGAAGCGGTTCGAAGCGTAGAGGAAGAGATCCCTAAAGCTGGCATGAGGGTTTTGTATATTCACGACGTGCAGAAAACGTTAGTCGAGAAGGGATTTGAAAGAGAACCGTTTAAGATTATTGAATTTTGCAACGCAAAATTTGCTCACGAATTTTTGAATATTGATATCAATATCGGCCTTTGTTTGCCTTGCAAAATAAATGTGTATATCAAAAATGAGCAAACTTTTATTTCTGGCATGCGACCGATTGTTTTATTACAATTTTTTCCGCAGGCCGATTTGGGCGAAAGACCAAAAGAAATTGATCAAATCATTCAAATTATTATCAATAGTGCAAAATAGATTATGAAACTATCAAAATTTAATATGAAAAAAGAAACATATAAAATTCATGGAATATCTTGCGCCAGCTGTGTCGCAACGATTGAGCGCGCGCTTTCAAAGATGGCTGGCGTGCATTCTGCTTCTGTCAATTTTGCTTCAGAGTCAACTCTAATTGAATTTGATGAAAATATCGTCTCCGAACAAAATCTTGCAGATATGGTTAAATCCGCAGGCTACCATCTTGAAGTTGATTCTCCTAAAAAAGAAGAAGTGACGAAAATGATGGGTATGGGTTCTCATGGGCATAATCATGCAGAAATGGAACGAGAGGATCAAATAAAAGAAATGAAAATCAAACTTGTTATTGGTGGCATTCTTTCTTTTTTTATATTTTTGGGCAGTTTTCCTGAATGGTTTTCTTTTGTTCCTAAAATTTTAAACAATAATTGGGTGCTTCTCGCATTAACAGTCCCGGTGCAATTTTGGATTGGTTCCCAATTTTACAGCGGATTAAAACTTCTCGTAAAATATCGCACTGCCGATATGAATACTCTAATCTCTATTGGTACGCTGGCTGCCTTTTTCTACAGCGCGGCAGTTACAGTTTTTCCAGCTTTTTTTACAAAAGGAGGAGTAGCGCCAGCGCTGTATTTTGACACCTCGGCCATTATCATTGTTCTGATTCTTTTAGGAAAATACTTTGAGGTGTTGATGAAAGGCAGGGCTTCGGAAGCTATTAAAAAACTTATCGGTTTGCAGCCCAAAACCGCAAAAGTGATGAAAGATGGAAAGGAAATTGAAATATCCATATCCGAAGTGCAAGTCGGGGATATGATAATTGTTAAACCTGGAGAAAGAATTCCTGTTGACGGAAAAATAATTGAAGGTGAATCAGAAATTGACGAATCAATGGTGACCGGAGAATCAATGCCTGTTCACAAAAAAATAGGCGGTCTAGTTATTGGCAGTACTATAAATAAATTTGGCACTTTTACTTTTGAAGCGACCAAAGTCGGCAAAGATACGGTGCTTTCGCAAATCATAAAAATGGTGGAAGAAGCCCAGGGAAGCAAGGCGCCAATTCAAAGGTTGGCTGACACGGTTTCTTCCTATTTTGTTCCTGTAGTTTTTGTTGTTGCTGTTTTGACCTTTATTGTTTGGTTTTTCTTGGGACCGACACCTGCTTTTACTTTTGCTCTTGTCAATTTTGTGGCCGTTCTAATAATCGCTTGTCCTTGCGCTCTGGGATTGGCTACTCCTATGGCTATTATGGTTTCTTCCGGTAGCGCCGCCAGCAAGGGGATTTTAATAAAGGATGCCACTTCGCTTGAAATTGCCAATAAAATAAATGCTGTCATTTTAGATAAAACCGGTACTTTGACGGAAGGCAAACCGACTGTTACTGATATTTTGGGAGATATTTTGCAGATTGCCGCCAGCATAGAAAATAAATCGGAACATTCTTTAGCTCGAGCCGTGGTTAATAAAGCTCAAGAAGAAAAAATTAATTTGTTACCCGTTGGAAATTTTCAAGCCATTTCTGGACATGGGGTTTTCGCAACAATTGAAAATAAAAAAATCTTGCTGGGTAACAGAAAATTAATGGCTGATAACAAAATTGACACCACAACATGGGAAGAAAAAATAATAAATTTAGAAAATCACGGCAAGACTGTAATGATTTTGGCAATTGATAATGAGATAACTGGTTTAATCGCTGTTGCCGATGTTTTAAAAAAAGAATCCATTGAAGCAATAAAAGCTTTGAAAAAAAATAATATAGCTGTTTGGATACTCACCGGAGACAATGAACGTACTGCCAGAGCCATAGCGGCTGAAGTTGGCATAGATAATGTAATGAGTGAAGTTTTGCCTGACAAAAAATCAGAAAAAGTGAAAGAGCTTCAAGCCCAAGGAAAAATTGTAGCTATGATAGGTGATGGCATAAATGATGCGCCAGCCCTCACCCAAGCCAATATTGGTATTGCCATGGGCGAAGGCACGGATATTGCTATGGAATCGGCAAATATTACTTTAATGAGAGGAAACCTGATGCTTATTCCTGAAGTGATAAATATTTCAAAAAAGACAATGCGAATAATAAAACAAAATCTTTTCTGGGCGTTTTTCTACAACATTGCTTTTATTCCCGTGGCCGCCGGAGCACTTTATCCATTCTTCGGAATCCTTCTCAATCCCATCTTTGCCGGTGTCGCCATGGCTTTTAGCAGTATTAGCGTTGTTCTGAATTCACTTCGATTAAAGAAAATTTAGTAAAAATATGCTATACTTTTAATGCTCATCATGAAATACATTACGGTTTTAATTTTAATAAGTTTTGTGGGTCTAGCTGTGTTTAGCGTTGCAATTTTTGACCATAGGATGAACGGTTCTATGGATAACTGCATTGGTTCTCAAGTTGATAACACTCCTTGCCCCACTAACTTGGTAGCATCCATTTTTCACCACATTTCTGTTTTTCAAACGCTTTTTAATACGTTTATTCCATCTCTGATTATATTTTTGATTTTTGTTTCTTTTGATTTTTGGAGTCAAGATTTAGCTAATCCTAAACTAAAATTTTTATATCAAAAACCTAAAGATTTTAAATTAATAAAATATAGAGCTAAGCAAAAATTTATTTCTTGGCTTTCTCTTTTTGAAAATTCCCCATCTTTTTAATAGATTTTTCTGTTTATTCAGATTATTAATCTATTAAAAATTTATGAAAACAACAAATATTATTATCCTTGCGTGTGTCATTGTAATCGGTCTGTTTGTTTGGGGTTATTTCTCCAAAGGGGGCACTACCGCTTCGGTCCAAGGTGTTTCCGAAACGAACTCCACCGCTTCTAAAAGTCTGCTTATCGCTTCGGAAAAGTTTTACGACTTTGGCACCATCTCAATGAAGAACGGCAATGTGATTAAAGAATTTACCGTTACCAATAGTGGTGATAAAGATGTAACAGTCGGTACAGTTCTTACTTCTTGTATGTGTACTACCGCTTTGATCGTGGGACCAGATGGTAGTACAAAGGGACCATTTGGTATGGCTGGACATGGGGGTTCGGTGCCTCCGGCCAATGAAATTATTAAAGTCGGTGAAAGCCGTATTATTAGAGTGGTCTTTAATCCAAATGCTCACGGCCCGGCCGGCGTTGGACCAATAGACAGATTTATTACCATAACCGATACTTCTGGCGACACACTTCAGTTTGAAGTAAAAGCCGTGGTAACACCATAATTATGAAAAGAATCACAATTATTGTTGGTATTCTTTTGGCGGCAATTGTCGGGATTGTTATTCTAAAAAATAGCGACGGCGCGGCGGCCTTAATCTACAATTTGAGTAGGGGAGGCTCGTGGCTTTTGCCACTGGTCTTTTTCTCGTCTCTACTTGATAGTGTTCATCCGTGTTCTTTCTCCATTCTGCTCATTACCATTGCTTTTCTTTTTGGCATGCAGATGACTAGGGGAAAAATTCTTAAAATAGGTGGAACATATATTGCAGGTATTTTTGCCGCCTATTTTCTGATTGGTCTGGGAATATTGAAAGTATTACACTTGTTCAACACGCCTCACTTTATGGGTAAGCTCGGCGCGGCACTTCTAATTTTGTTTGGAATCATTAATCTTGCTAACTATTTTTTTTCCAATTTTCCAATCAAACTTAAAATTCCGGTGGTGCTTCATAGTGCTATGGCCGGGCTAATGGAAAAAACCTCCTTTCTGGCGGCCTTTGGACTGGGAGTGCTAGTTGGCATCTGCCAGTTTCCTTGTATGGGTGGGCCGTATCTCATGGTTATTGGATTGCTTCACGACCAGGTGACTTACTTCAAGGGATTCGGTTATCTACTTCTTTACAATCTTATTCTTATCGCGCCACTCTTGGTCGTGCTTTGGGTGTCGGCTGATAAAGCGTTGGTGGACAAAATGCAAGAATGGAAAACCACGAATATGAAAGGGGTTCATTTATGGGCCGGTTTGGTTATGATTATTATTGGCATATTAATCTTCTACATTTAATTTATGCTTTTTATCATTACCATAGTTTCCATCTTCATCATTGGACTTTTGATTTGGTTGGCTAACCGCTTTTTGCCATTCAAGATTTGTCCCATTTGTGCCGGGGTTTCTGGCACTTGGATTTGGTTGATGATTGGATACTTTTTGGGTTACCAAATTAATCTTGTAATTCCGTCAATGCTCATGGGCGGTTCAGTGGTTGGCCTGGCTTTTCAGTTGGGAGAAAAATTGGGTCGCGGAAAATCTCTTATTCTTTGGAAAACACTATTTATGCCGGCTGGTTTTGTTTTGGCTTACAGCATTCTGTTTAAAGAATGGCTGTTGTTTTCCGCGGCCCTGATTTTTCTTTTAGTGATAGCGTTTTTGTTCTTATCTAAAAATGAAAAAAAATCAGATAGACAAGTTGTAGAAGAACTCAAAAAGAAAATGGATAACTGCTGTTAATTATTAATTACTCTAAAAAATAAAATGGAAAAAAATAAATTAGAAAAGTTTCTTTCATTGCCAGTGAGTATAATAATCGCTGCTTTAATATTAGCAGCAGCTTGGTTATACAATGAAAGATTAGGGCCCGTTGTTTATTCACAAAAAACAAACACAGCATTAACCGGTTCGCAACAAGTAATTAAAAAATCAGATATGGAAGAAAAGGTTTTGCCGACGGTAGGAGTAGAATTGCCGGTCAGTTGGGGCGATCTTGGTAAAAAATTAGTCAATACCGGGGCCATTGATGGAGAAAGATTCAAAGCGCTGTATGAACAGCGCGAACAGTTCACGGAGGAATATGAGAAATTATTATTAGGAAATAGTAATGGAAAACTTATAATTACAGAAGACAATGCCGGTTATCTGCTCAACTTATTCTGGGCTTTAGGTTTGTCAAACGGTAATCCTATATTGAATGATACGAAGGAAATGAAAAATCCAAATTATGGCGGGGCGGCCAATTTCGCCTCAACGGGAGGATGGACTATGGCGGTGGGTAGCGCAATGGATCATTATAACCGGCACATATACTTTGACCTAACTCTAGAACAACAGGCTTTAGTAGATAAAATTTCACGCGGAATATACAGACCATGTTGCAATAATTCCACTCATTTTCCAGACTGCAATCACGGCATGGCCATGCTTGGGTTCCTAGAGCTTATGGCTTCGCAGGGTGTCAGTGAACAAGATATGTGGAAAGCGGCTTTAGCCGTCAATTCATACTGGTTCCCGGACACATATATTACTATTGCCACTTATATGAAAAATAAAGGTGTTGAATGGCAAGATGTAAATCCCCAAGAAATGCTCGGGTTTGATTATTCCAGCGGTTCTGGTTTCAGGAATATATCATCACAAGTTATCGCTCCTAGCAATTCCAGAAGTGGAAACGGATGCGGTGTAGACGTTGGATCATCTGCCCAATCAGCTCCTGTCCAACAACAAAGACAGCAAAGTGGATGCGGGATATAGCTCCCTTCCCCGGAGGGTGACCCTTGAAGATCCTGCCCCAAAGGGTCACCCTCAAATTCCTAACTCCCTAAGTCCCTCGACCCCACCCCATCCCGCAGAGCGGGATTGCCCCTCACCTTGATTAAGGTGAGGGAAGAAACAAAAACAAGGAACGGCTCAACAGTATTTCTCGTTGAGCCGTTCTTGTTTAGCTTGGAAAATAGGGAGAAAAATGATAGGATTTTGGGAATGAAACCAGAATTTGTAGAAAACTATATTTCAGAAATAATTAAACATTTTCAAACTGGTCAAGCCGGCGAGCATGCTTACCGCCCAGCTTTTAAAAATTTGATAGAATCTTTATTACCGAATCTTCAAGCCGTAAACGATCCAAAGCGCTCCGAACATGGAGCACCTGATTTTATTTTTATGCGCTCAAAAGAACTTACTGCCGGTTATACAGAAACAAAAGATATAAATATAAATCTTGATGATACAGAAAAGAGCGAGCAAATGAAGCGTTATTTTGGGTATGATTCTCTTATTCTAACTAATTATATTGAGTTTCGTTTTTTTAGATATGGAGAAAGTTTTGGCGAGCCAATTATTATCGCTAAATTAAAAAATAATAGTATTGAAGTTGATGAAAAAAGATTTGGAGAATTAGCAGATGCTTTGCATGATTTTCTTTCTCAAACAGAACCCATAAGATCAAGTTCTAAACTTGCTAAAGTTATGGGTGGGAAAGCTCGTCGTATAAGAGATAATATACGCAGATTTGTAGAAGATGAAAATGATAGAAATAAGGAAATCAGAAATATTTTTGAATCATTCAAAAAATTACTCATCCATGATTTAAAAAAAGACCAATTTTCAGATATGTATGCTCAGACTCTTGTTTACGGTCTTTTTGCTGCTAGATATGAAGATACTACACCAAAAGATTTTACCCGACAGGAAGCCAGAGATTTGATTCCAGCTTCAAACCCGTTTCTAAGACACTTTTTTGATCATATTGCGGGACCGAGTTTTGATGATCGGCTAGTTATTATTGTAAACGAGCTTTGCGAAATATTTTCCAATACTGATGTCAAAACATTAATGCAGGAGTATGCAATACAAAAGAGTCTTCTTGGGGAAGATAAAGAATTTGCTGATCCCGTAATCCATTTCTATGAAGATTTTTTGAAAGAATATGATAAAGAACAGCGAAAAAAGCTCGGAGCATTTTATACACCTTTACCTGTGGTCAGGTTTATTGTCAGGGCTGTAGATAATATTCTCGAAAAAGACTTTGGTCTTTTAGAAGGACTTACTGATACTACAAAAATAGAGATAACAAAAAATGTTCAGAGTAAAAATATAAAAGAATCTGTTCATAAAGTGCAAATTTTAGATCCAGCAGTAGGAACTGGAACATTTTTGAATGAAGTAATAAAAAATATTTATTCTCGTTTCAAAAATCAAGAAGGCAGGTGGAAATCTTATATTGAAAGTGATTTATTGCTACGTGTTCATGGTTTTGAGCTTATGATGGCTCCATATACTATTGCTCATCTTAAAATAGCAATGACCTTAAAAGACAGCGGACACAAGGATTTTAAAAAACGATTAGGAATTTATCTCACCAATTCTCTTGAAGAAGCGTCAATTTCGGAAGACACTTTATTTGGTCCCGGTTTTGGTCAGGTTATTACTGAGGAGGGTAAAGAAGCGTCAAAAATAAAAAACGAAACCCCAATTATGGTCGTTATTGGCAATCCGCCGTATTCTGCTATTTCTTCAAATAAAGATGCTGGCTATTTGGTTGATAAATATAAAGTTGAACCAGGTGGAATGGAAAAATTAAAAGAAAGAAAAAATTGGTTAGATGATGATTATGTTAAATTTATTTCTTTTGCTGAGAATTTGATAGATAAAAATAGCGAAGGAATTTTGGCTTATATAACAAATAATGGTTTTATAGATAATACAACTTTCAGAGGTATGAGATGGCATTTATTAAAAACATTTGATGATATTTATATTGTGGACTTACATGGAAATGCAAAGAAAAAAGAAAAATCTCCAGATGGCAGTAAAGATGAAAATGTTTTCAATATAATGCAAGGTGTTTCAATAAATATTTTTGTAAAGAAAAATAAAGATAAAAAAATTCCATGCAATGTATATCATATAGATTTGTATGGTAAAAAAGAAAACAAATTTGATTTTTTAAATAAAAATGGATTAGACAGTATAAAATGGAATAAAGTTGAAACGACTTTACCAAATTTGTTTTTTGTACATAAGGATTTTAAAGGAAAAGATGATTATGAACAAGGTTTTTCTATAATAAATATGTTTGGAAAAAATGTAACGGGTATAGTTACTATGGGAGATGAATTTATTATTACAAAAAATAAAAAGGAATTAGAAGACAGATTGAATAAATTATTACTAGATAATACTTCAGAAGTAGCATTAAAAAGTCAGTATCATCTTGGTAAGAATTATGCAAAATGGATACTTGAAAATAAAAATGGAAATAAAATTAGCATAAATGAAAACAAATATACTCAAATTAACTATCGTCCTTTTGATATCAAGTGGACATATTACGATAAAGGTTTAATTTGGAGATGTAGGGGTGAAGTAATGAGTAATTTGGTTAAAAAAGAAAATTTTGGTTTAGTTTTTAAGAGGGGTGGTATAGAGGAAAAAGCTTCACCCGTTTTTATTTCAAAAGAGATCATTGATTTTAGAAGTTGGTCTAGGTCTGGCATGCAAGGAGGTGATTATATTGCACCTCTTTATTTATATACCGAAGATGGCACAAAAATTCCAAATCTCAAAAAAGAAATTGTTGAGGAGATAAAAAATATCGTAGGGGAGACATCACCAGAAGATATTTTTGATTATATTTACGCAGTTTTACACTCACTAAATTACCGTGAAAAATACAAGGAATTTTTAAAAATTGATTTTCCGAGAGTGCCATATCCAAAAGATACTGAATCTTTTAAAAAATTTGTGGAGTTGGGCGGGGAACTTCGAGAGCTACATCTTTTAGAATCACTAAAAGTTAAAAATTTCATTACTACTTTTATAGAATTAGGAAGTGATGAAGTAGAAACAAAATATCCTAAATACGAAAAAGGAAAGGTATTCATAAATGCTAAACAGTATTTTGGCGATGTTCCCGAAGTTGCTTGGAATTTTTATATTGGCGGTTACCAACCCGCTCAAAAATGGCTCAAAGATAGAAAAGGTCGAATTTTAACTAATACTGATATAGAACATTATCAAAAAATTATTGTCGCTCTCGTTGAAACTGATAGAATTATGAAAGAAATTGATAAAATATAAATTTATGATAAATTTTTTTATAAAAAATTTTGAAATAATTAGAAATATAATATTTTTTTTGACCCCAACCTTAGTTGCCATTGTTTTTATATTTTTGGTCTATTATAATAATAAAAAAATAAAAGTAAAAAATGAAAGAATTGAAAAAATTCAAAATGAATTAGATCAAGACGAAATTAATAGTATAAAAGGAACATGGCACTTATCATTAGATGATACAGATGGATCTAGAACAAAGAAGAAAAGACGGTTGGAACAGGAAATTCAAAAACTAGAAAGGGAACGAAAATATTTGTTAGAAGAAATTTCTATATTTAAGATATTTAAAAAATAATTTTATGGAATTTACACCAGATAAATTTAATGAAATAAAAAGTGATGCCGAAAATTTTTATAAAGCAATAGGCAAAGTTCGTTGCCCATATTTTGGAGATGATGTCTATTTTAATGTAAAAGGTTGGGATCACTTAATATTCAAAAGTTGGAATAATACTCGTATTATAGGTGATCAATTTGCCAGATTACGCCATATAAAACTTACTCCAGAAGTAATACGATAATCAAAGACACTTCAAGGCGAATGGATAACAAAAAAGATTGAGAGGATAAAAACAAATAATCGATGGGAAAAGCTTTTTAAGATGATTTCCTATTATGAATTTATTGCAGTGATGGAATCACATAATTCAAAAATAAGAGTAAAGGTTATTATTAAACAAGTAGAAGGATGAGAGAAGTCTTTTTGGAGTTTGATTCCATTTTGGGGAGTTGATAAAAATACCAATGAGAGAATTATGCATGGTGGTAATCCTGAAGATGATTAAATCAAAAAACACCGCGTGAGCGATGTGTTTTGATGGTACTTGGCTGCAGTTTAGTATAACCGCGAGAGAGCCAAGGCCCTCACAAGCACCATTATTAATATACCATATTTGAGTCTTGAATCAAGCTATTGTGGATATATAAAGTAACTAAATTTTGTGTTAGAATGGTGGCTTATGCCAGAAAAAACATTTATATTTCAGGTTGAAGGTATGCACTGCAAGGCTTGTGAGATGATGATTGATAGTGAATTGAAAGACGTCCCTTACATCACAAATGTCAGGTCAAATTTGAACACCCACACAGTTGAAGTTGTCGGGTATTTCGGGGACATGGGAGAGAAAGAAGCGGCAGAAACTCTGACGAAATTTATTGTGCAAAATAGCTATTCTCTTTCCGTTGAAAAGCAAATTAGAAATAAAAATTGGGGTGATTTTAAAATGGCGATACCAATTACTCTTGGTTTTGCTGTGTTGTTTATTGCTTTACAAAAAATGGGCATAGTCAATCTGGTTAATGCTAACAGTATGACTTATGGTACGGCTTTTATGATAGGAATTATTGCTTCGCTCTCAACTTGTATGGCAGTGGTAGGTGGTCTGGTGCTTTCTATGTCTGCTACTTTTGCCAGAGAAAATGATAAAGTTAAACCCCAACTTTTATTTCATATAGGCAGAATTGTTTCTTTTTTTATACTTGGTGGGGTGATTGGCATGCTAGGCGCCACGCTTCAATTAGGTACAATAGGCACATTTGTACTCGGGTTAGTTATTGGACTAACTATGCTTTTAATGGGGGTTAATCTTCTTGACGTTTTTCATTTTACCAAAATATTTCAGCCGGTTATGCCAAAATTTATTTCAAAGCATGCTTTGGGAGTTTCAAAACTAAATCACACTCTTACTCCGGTATTAGTGGGTATTGTTACCTTTTTCTTGCCGTGTGGTTTTACTCAATCAATGCAGATTTATACTCTTTCAACTGGCAGTTTTATGCAAGGCGGACTTACCATGCTGGTCTTTGCGTTGGGTACATTACCCGCCCTGGCTTTAGTTAGTTTTAGTTCATTCAGTATCAAAAATAGTTCAAAATCGGGCGTCTTCTTTAAATCAGCCGGGCTTATTGTTATAATGTTCGCTCTGTTTAATCTTATAAATTCTTTGGTTATTATTGGTTTTATCCCGCCAATATTTAATTTTTAATAAAATTATGAAAGGAACAATTACATCCATACTGGTAGCTCTTGTCCTCATTGGGGGAGCGTTTATTTTTTCCAAAGGAAATTTCAAGACAATAAATGAAAATGTTGCTTCTGTTAATAATGTCACATTAGAAAATGGGGTGCAGATTGTGGAAATAAAAGCTAGAGGGGGGTATACTCCAAGAAAGAGTGTCGCCAAAGCGGGTATACCCACTATTCTAAGATTTAATACAGAAGGCACTTTTGATTGTTCTTCTTCGGTTCGTATTCCGAGTTTAAATATAAGCAAAAATTTGCCTCTTTCTGGAGTTACCGATATTGAACTAGGCAACTCCTCACTCGGTGTTTTACAAGGTACATGCAGTATGGGTATGTATCCTTTTGAAGTTGATTTTCAAAGCTAGAGAGCAATCCACATAAAAGGGATGCGGAATATTTATTCTGGTATAATATAAGAGTGTAAGAGTTTGGTTTATAAAATAATCAATTCAATATGGATGGACTAACAAAAGATGAATATAAACAAATGTTAACCGAGATAATCGAGAAGCAGATTGTTATTTTGGGACCACAAATTGCCATACTCAAGGCCAGAAATGTGCCAGGGTTAAAAGTCTCAGATGATGGAGCGGTGACTGATATAACTGAATCAGAACAAGTTGTTCTACAAAAACTTATTGACGAATATGTGGCTCTTTCAGGGGAGATTGTTAAAAATGCTGTCAACTCAATATTTAAAAAATATCCCTCAATTCAACATTAATTTAATAAAAGCAAAATATGAAAAATTTTTTATTGTTAATTGTTTTAGGAATTACTCAACCAATTGTCGCTTTGGCTCAAAGATGGGATGTTCAGGTTTCTGATAATAGTTTTGCTTACGCTTCCATATTTGCCGGCAATTTTTCATTATTGCTCTCGATTGTTATAGGGATCATTGCCACCGCTCTTGTTTTTAGAGCCGCCAAAAGGCTCGGGGGTGGTTTGTTTGGATCAGTCCTTAATTATATTGGAGTTGGTATGTTGCTTATTGTTTTAGGGAACATATCTGCAGTAGTTGATCCATTATTTGTTGGCTTTTGGTTTAATATTACGAGCACCACTCTTTTTGCTGCCGGGTACATTTTTATGGTTATCGGGGCCAACAAACTTTTTAAGGGCATAATGAATACTTAAATGAATATCGCGCTTTTTTCAAGCGCCAATTGGTCTCCATTTTTGATTTTAGCTGTTTTTGTTTTGGCTGTTTTAACTTTTTATCTTTTCTTTTCTCTCCAAAAAAAGGAAAAAGAAATTACAAAAGAAAGAGAAGAAACTACTCGCAGACTTTATGAACTCGCTATTTTGAAGGAATTAGGAGAACGAGTGGGCTACTCCTTGGATGTGGAGGAGATCCTTCAAATTATTACTGGATCCTTAAGGCAATTTATAGATTATACAGCTGTTGGTTATGTGGTAATCACTTCTGAAAAAATAAAAATAAATACCCACATTGAAAAATCTGTTAGTCGGCATTTTTTATCGGAAATGAAAGATAGAATGATTGCCTCGCTTTCTGCCTTAACTGATAAAACTTTTGATTTAGAAAATATTGATGAAGTTGTTTCTGGGGCAATAATTATTGACGAGATAAAGGAAAATATTGGTTCTTTATTTAATATTCCCCTCGTTATTGATGATATGGCGGTTGGGGTTTTGACTGTCGCTCATATAAGTTCTGGTTTGTACAAGGAAGAAGATATGACTATTTTGTATAAAATTACCGGTCAGGCTTCGGAAGCAGTTTCTCGTTTGCAGGAAGTAGTCAAAAAGGAAAAAGGTAAGCTGAACGCTATGGTGGAAAGTATGGGAGATGGAGTTTTAATGGTTGATTCAGAATACAGAGTGGTGGTGGCTAATCCGGCCATTAAAAAAATTATAAAAGTTGATATTAGCAAAGACGTCAGCGTTTTTGATTTTATTGATGTTTTGGGTGGCAAATTTGATATACGCGGAAAGTTGGAAGAATCAGTTTCAAAAAAGATTTCATATGTTTCAGAAAGAATAAATATTGATGATGTCTTTTTTGAAGTAGGGGTTTATCCGGTTTCGCATTCTTTAACCAAGGGCGGTAATCAGATGCTCGGAGCGGTCGTTGTTTTTCATGATATTAGTAAAGATATTGAACTGGAAAGAGTGAGAGAAGAATTTACCGGAATGATTGTTCACGAACTTCGTTCACCCCTTGATGGTATTAAAAAAATAATTGAGCTTTTTGTGTCTGGATCAATTACCGCCGATTCAGATAAATTTAAAGAATATTTGAATATGGCGCATCAGAGCTCTGCTTCTATGCTCGAGTTAGTAAATGATATTTTAGACCTCTCCAAACTGCAGGCTGGTAAATTTGAAGTAAATAAAGAAAAAGCAGATATTCAAGAAGTTATCGCAAACAGAATTTCCTTTTACAAAATTTCAGCCGATGGGCGGGGAGTTTCTTTGGACGCATCATTAAATAAAAATTTACCAGAGTTTTTGGAATTTGACCCACAAGCTATTAAACAGATTTTGAATAATTTTATATCTAATGCTTTGAAATTTACATCAAAAGGGGGCTCTATTTTAGTTTCGGCATTTATTTATAACCCAAAGGAGCCTTTCCCTAATGATTTGGATAAGCAAAAAATCTCAGTTTTTCCAGAGGGAAGCGATTTAAATATAAAGAAAACATCATTGTGTGTGGTAGTTTCTGATGTTGGTATTGGAATACCGGAGGATAATATTAAGGATCTGTTCCATACCTTCAAGCAGGCTAGACTAAACCCGGTTGACAAAGAAAGCAAGAGTACCGGCCTTGGTTTGGTTATTGCCAAGGGTATTGTAGAGGAACACGGCGGTACCATTGGGGTGGTGTCAAAGGAGGGGATGGGGTCAAGCTTCTTCTTTACAATACCTTTGTAGAAGATATAATATATTTATTACAATAATTAGGATAATATGAAAAAAATACTTGTTATAGATGATGACCAATTCTTCTCAAAAACCTTAGAGGCAGCATTACCGGCTGGTAAATATAACCTTATTAGTGCCGAAGATGGTGAAATGGGATTAGAGAAATTAAAATCCGAAAAGCCAGATTTAGTGATTCTGGATTTAATGATGCCAAAACTTGATGGTACCGCTTTTCTAAAAAAGCTCCAAGAATCGCCAGAATTACCCAAAGTGCCCATACTGGTTTCATCTAATCTTTCGAGTGTCAAAAAAATAAGCGATGTGATGGCTATGGGTGCGGTTGGCTATGTTATCAAATCAGACGAAAGTTTGCAGTCAATCGTGCAAGATATTGAAAGAGTGCTCGGAGAGGAAACAAAAAAACAATAAATTTCAAAATATTTTTATTAAAAATGTCCCTACGTAAACTGTTATGATATTGCTTGGGATAAGGCCAAATAGTGTTCCGACTATGTAGTCCCTCATCTTTATTTTAGAAACACCCATTAGAATATTTAAAACATTAAAGGGCATTATTGGAGCCATTCTTAAAACAACAAGATCCCAAGTGGCGCCTTTTTCTAATCTCTTATTATATTCACCTAAACGTTTAAAATATTTGTATTCCAAAATACTTTCTACTCGCTCTTTGCCTAATTTTCTTGAAACAATAAATACAATAATAGAACTCAAAAATCCACCAATAATGGTGTAGAGAAGACCATATTTAAAACCAAACAAAATCCCAGCGAGAGCCATAAAGGGAGTAGAAGGAATAAAAATTGTACCAATGGTGTAAAGAAATACAAAAATAAGAGGTGACCAAATACCAAAATCTCTTAAATGTTGTCTAATTATTTCTAAATCAAAACTAGTGCCAAATATTTCGTATAATATAAGTGAACTGATTATCAAGATCAAAAAAACAATAAAAGCTATTTTTTGCAATTTTTGCCACCTATCCATATAAATATAATACCAAATTTAGTCCCAAATATGTTATATTTTGAAAATGGCTAGGATTTTATATGGAACTCCAATTAAGGAGAAAATAAAAGAAGAATTAAAGATAAGAGTGAAAAAGCTTGAAAAAGAGCCTATTTTGGCTATAATCCAGGTGGGAGATAGAGAAGATTCAAATGTTTATATTAAGCAAAAGCAAAAATTTGGGGGAGAAATTGGAATAAAAGTGGTGTTAAATAAATTTGTGAATATTTCTGAAGAAGAATTAGAGTCAGAAATAAAAAAATTAAACAAAGATAAAAATATAGACGGCATTATTGTGCAATTACCACTACCAAAGAATTTAAATACACAAAAAATAATAAATACTGTTTCAGTCAAAAAAGATGCAGATGGGTTAGTGTCAAAGATGCCCTTTGACAGTTGCTCCAAAAAGGGTATCTTTGACATTGACACGGTATTGGCGACAGCAAGAGGAGTGATGGCCTTGTTGGATTTTTATCAAATTGAAATAAAAAATAAAAAAGTTGCCGTGATTGGGCAAGGTATTTTGGCGGGCATTCCTATTGCGATAGAAATGGAAAAGAAGGGTGCCGAAGTTTTTAGATGTGATATCAATACCAAAAATATTCCAGAGATTACAAAGGGTTGTGATATTTTAATATCAGCCGTTGGGAAGCCTGGTTTAATTACAAAAGAATTTATAAATGAAAGGCAGGTGGTGGTGGATGTGGGGATTAATAAAACCTCACCCCCAACTCATCTCCTAGAAGCAGGAGAGAGGAGCGGGCAAACGAAAACTTCCTTACCAAAGCTGGTTGGAGATGTAAATTATGCAGAAGTTGAACCGCTAGTGTACGCTATAACGCCAGTACCAGGTGGCATCGGCCCGCTAACAGTCTCTTGTCTCTTCCAAAATCTTTTGGATTTAATTATTTCGCAGGATTAGTTATTCGCTGTGAGTCGCTTCAAACATCCCAGTCCCAACTACTTCACCAGTAGTAGAATTTATAACCTTTGTAACTCCCTCGTAAAAATAGTTATTCAGAACACTGTTTTCTTGATTTTGGACTAATGTTTCAAGCAATAGTTCTATTCCTCCCGGTAAGGTAAGTTTCCATTTTTTTAAATAAGTCTTTTGAACTCCGCTCCAGGTTTCAATACTTTCAATTTTCATGTCAGTCTGGGCATTTTTAGCTGTGAATTGTTTTAATCCTGGCAGTAAAAGATCTATATTAGTGTAACCGCCTGGTTGGCGTAAATTGTTTTGATCCAAAATTTCCCAAGCGACACCAACTGTTCCTGCTGGTAATAATCCTACGGGTTTATTCAGTATAAAACTCATCCAACGATGATTTGCTTTGAGTTTTGAAAGAGCTTCTAACATAGAAGCAATGTTAAATTTTTGAGAATCAATCCAATATCCTTGATCCGTGGTTATTGAGGCATACAAAGAGTCTACTCCGTTATCCATAGGAATAATTCCATCGCCACTTTCATAAATAATAGGTTTGCTTGAGGTCAATGTTTTTGTTTTTTGATATGAGTTGGCTCCCCATGGAAGATCTAATTTTAGTTCAAATACGCCCAAACCTGTTCCGGTCTGGCGAAATTCTAAGATTTTTTTAGAGTTATATTCATAAAAAAGATCTATTTTATCTGCATTTTCAGAAAAAGTTCCATTGCTTAAAAATCCCGGATAATATTCTCCTGTATTTGTGTTGGTAATCCCATAAAGTAATTGAGCTGAGGGGTCGCTCGGAGTAGTCGCTATTGATCTCATTGCTGCTACCCAAAAACTTATACCACTTTCTGGTACGGTTTGTGCAATATAGAACCACCCAGAATTTTTGTTTGGATTAAAATAGAAAACTTCTTTTTCTGAAATGCTTGGGGTGGGGCTAGTATAATATTGAGATAGTATTGATGATATAGATGGGACTGAACCGCTAGAATTTTTAATATAAACTGAAACCGAAGAAGCAACAACTTTACCGGTAGTATTATTTTTTCCAATCACTGAAATTATGTAAGTTGATCCGGTTTGGCACTGTTCAACTTTGGCACTGAATGTATTAAGGGGCGACACGGTTTTTACCACCCAAGGTTTTTGTTCGCCAGTTACTGATCCTCCTACACAAGTATCGCTCGGGATAGCGTTGTAATATGAATTAACTGAATCTACATTTTGCATCTTAACTTGATAATTTATGGTGTCTCCGACTGCATAGGTACCACTTTTCAAATCGTTGTCCAATGTTAATTCTACAAATGGGCCTGATGTCGTAGTTTGAGTTGGTGCCGTTATAGATTGTGAAGAAATAATGCATTGATATGTTTTTCCATCAGAATTTAGACGAAACTTATCACCACCACCACAAGCCTTTGACATTTCAGCATTGTTTAATATTTCATTTACCATTGCCCAACCAGAAATATTGGTCGCTTTTGACAACAATCCAGCTTCAAAACCGCTATGACCATTTATGGTACACATTGGTAGAAGTCCATATGTGAGATTGGAAGCCGGATTAACATAACCAGCCATTCCTAATTGTTCAACAGAACAAGTTATCGTATAACCAAAATATTTGCCGAGTGTCTCTGCTTGGTTAGCGATATTTTTTGCAGCGTTAAAGTTTGATCTTTCAGGTGTGCATGAACCCAACTGAAATGAGGCCGAGCATACAGAAACAAAAGGTGATACTTTAGCAACCGCAGAATCTTTTGTAACACAGGAATTGGCCCCCCCGCTTCCCAGAGAGCCAGCTACACAATTTTCAAGAGATAGAGCCCATTCTGGACGGCAACGAGCCTCATTTTCATAACCAGTACAGCCAGTTGCGGGGTCTAGTATTAGAGGCGGTATTGTTGTGGGAGGTATATTAGTTGGGTAAGTTGATAAGGTTCGTACTCGACTGTCAATAATTATTTGAGTCTGAGGTTTTACAGTTTGAGTGGTTGTCTGTCCGGTTCCAATAGAGCTCAGTTGGTTTTTTAAATTAGAGGACATATTATTTATAATTTTACTGACTGAAGATACATATGAAGCGGTACTTTGAAGATTTATGGCAGAGGTACTTGTTTGGGTTCCCTCAGTCCTTCCTATGGCATCGAGCTGGCTTTTTAGATCTATTGTTATTTTACTTAACAAACTAAGAAGAGAGGTTATCCAGCTACTTGTACTTGGCGTTGTGTATGTGGGTGTTTGGGGGGTGGTTGGTGTTGTAGACACAGAGCATGATTTTCCGGTTACATAATTATATTTATTGTTATTTTCAGCCCCCACACAAGTATCTGTGTAAAACGGGGAAGCAATACATTTATATGACCCGTCTGTATTCCAAGACACTATCTTGTACATTCCGCACGCCTCACCGGCAGCTATACTTTTTAGTTCTGTTGCCAATACATCCCAGTTAGTATATGAGGTGTCTCTAGCTGGGTCGTTAACTAACAAATCTGCATCAAAACCACTTTGGCCGTTTACGGTACATAATGTAATTAATCCATAAGTTAAATTGGTGGCTGGATTTACATAACCACCCATTCCTAATGTCTCAGTAGAACAGGTAATTGTATAACCGAGAGACCTACCCATTATTTCAGCTTGATTGGCCAGATTTTTTGCTGCGTAATTGTTCACTCTATGAGGTCGGCATGAGTTTAGAGCATTGGTGGGTGAACATATGGTGACATATTTACTTATTAAAGCGACAGCTGAATCAGTGGTCACACAAGTATCCTTACCACCAAGATTGATTGACCCCGGTACACAACGAGATACTGATTCCGCCCATTCTGGTCTACAAGAGGCTGTCATTTCATAACCAGTACAACCTGTCACTGAATCAGGCACTAGGGGCGGAACAGTTGGTCTTGTCTGAGCGTTTGCATAATTTGCAAATAAAAATAAACTAAATATTGAAATGATTAACAGAGTTTTTTTCATAAAAATTGATTATTTACTAATAAATAAATTATAACACTTAAACAAAAGTAAAACTTGATTTGTGTGAATAAAAGCACTATAATTAAAATATTATTTAATAGTCTAATTTATATACATATTATGTTCAATCAATTTTTGGGAGAGGAATCAAAGAGAGTGTCAAAATGGGCTGTTATTTCCTTGATGCTTCTTTCGGCTTTTTTATTAATGAAAGTTATAGCTGACTTTAAAAGATTGCCAAATATAGATAGGGAAATTTATCCGCAGTCAACCATTATGGTTTCTGGCAAAGGAGAAGCATACGCTATACCCGATATAGCCACTTTTAGTTTTTCAGTTATTGAGTTGGGAGATACCGTAAAACAAGCCCAGGAAAAAACTGACCAAAAAATTAACAAAACTTTAGCCGCAGTGCGTGATTCTGGAGTGGAAGATAAGGATATCAAAACTACAAATTATAATGTATATCCAAAATATGAATGGAATCAAACTCCTTGTCCAATGAGTGTTGCATCAAACGGATTATCATACCCATGTTCTTCTGGTAAAAATGTTTTAACTGGTTATGAAGTTAATCAAACCATTACAGTTAAAGTGCGAGACACAGAAAAGGTGGGGGATTTGGTTACCAAAGTTGGAGCGGCATCTGTTTCAAACATAAGCGGAGTAGAGTTTACTGTTGATGATAGAGAAAAATATGTAGCAGAAGCCCGAGCGAAGGCTATTGCGGATGCCAAAGTTAAAGCCAAAGAACTGGCCAAACAGCTCGGGGTTCGTTTGGGTAAAATACTTTATTACAATGACAATGGCAATTACCCAGTATATTATGGCGCTGAAGGTATGGGCGGTGGCAAAGATATGATAACTTCTTCTGTGGCTCCAGTTAGGGCCGAATTGCCAACAGGCGAAAACAAAATCACTTCTGATGTCAGTATTACTTATGAGATAAGATAAGAAAAATCTGTCAAGGGTAACCCTTTGGAACCGAGGCAGTTTAAGGGTTACCCTTGACAGATTAATTTGACAATATTTTACTAGGGTGTATAATAGGGGATACAATTTAATAAAAAGACCCCGCAAGGGGTTTTTTAATCCCAAAAGAAATTAAAATTTCTAACGGGACAAGTAAGAATAAACATATGTCAATAATAAATTATTTTAAAGAAACAAAAGCAGAAATGTCACATGTTAATTGGCCCACCAAAAGACAGGCGGGCATTTTTTCCTTGGTCGTTATTATTATTTCTATTTTGACCGCCCTCTTTTTAGGCCTATTTGATTTTATTTTCTCCCGAATTTTAAATTTATTTATTTAACCTCACCCCCCAGCCCCTCTCCTAAATGCAGGAGAGGGGAGAAGGAGGAAAATCCAATTAACATGTCTAAGCAACAAATACAAGAGGGTAGAAATTGGTATGCTATTCATACCTACTCAGGTTATGAAAACGCAGTGATGAGAAATCTCAAACAGCGTATTGAATCTTTGGGTATGGAAGACAAAATCTTTGGTGTTTTGGTACCAACCGAAAAAAAGATAAAAATAAAAGGTAACAAACGAGCCGAAGAGGAAGAAAAAATATACCCGGGTTATGTTTTGGTAGATATGATAGTGACTGATGATTCATGGTATGTAGTCAGAAATACTCCACGAGTAACCGGTTTTGTTGGGGCAGGAGTATTTCCTGTGCCACTTGATCCGAAGGAAGTGGAGGAACTTTTCAAGAGAATGAACTCTGAAAAAGTTAAGCACAACATTGATTTGTCTCTTGATGATGCGGTTAAAATTGTCGACGGTCCATTTAAAGATTTGGAAGGAAAGGTGGGGAATGTTGATGAGGAAAGAGGCAAAGTCAAAGTGCTGGTGCCCATGTTTGGTCGGGAAACACCGGTAGAGTTAGATTTCTTGCAAGTCAAAAAGATTTAAGGAGCGCGGCGACTATAAATCTTAAGATGCAGATTTTTTAAAGTTCAAAAATCTGCGGAAGAAATTTAGGTTGCAAATGTTTTATTATTGTGTAATATGAACCTGAAATGGCAAAAAAGATAACAAAAAAAATAAAATTGGTGATAGTGGCCGGTAAAGCCACTCCAGCACCTCCTGTTGGTACCGCTTTGGGTCCGGCTGGTATTAATATTGGCGAATTCGTTACCAAATTTAATGAAGCTACCAGAGGGATGGAAGGCCTAGTTCCTGCTGAAATTAATGTCTATGAAGACCGCACTTTTGACTTTGTACTCAAGACTCCTCCAGCATCAAGTTTAATAAAAAAGGCGCTTGGTATTGAAAAAGGCGCGGGCAAGACCCCAAGTCAAAAAGTTGGCACCATAACTCGCAAACAACTAGAAGAAATCGCTCAAGTAAAAATGGTTGACCTAAATGCCAACGATATTGAAGCCGCTGTCAAAATTATCGCTGGCCAGTGTCGAAGTATGGGAGTGGAGGTCAAGGGGTAATTATCTCTCCAAAATAATATATGAAAATGGGGGACTATGTTCGAGATGATTTTCTTTTGAAATTTCTTTTTTGAATTGAGAATAGTCGGGGAAGAAGATGTCGGCTTCCGGTTCGTCATAGACTATTGTTAAATACAAACGATCAGCGATGTCAATAAATGATTTGTAGATCATTCCTCCTCCTATTATAAAAATTTCTTCTTGTTCAACCTTTCTTGCCTCCTCAAGAGCTTTTTCAATTGAATCAACTATGACAATCCCTTCGATTATGGTAAAACCCCCACTTCCTTTATCAGATATAACTATATTTGTTCTATTTGGGAGAGGTCTACCAATTGATATATAGGTATTTCTTCCCATTATTATCGCATGACCGCTAGTTAGAGCTTTAAATCTTGGCAAATCACCCTCAATTTTCCAAAGGAGATTGTTTTTAAATCCAAGAGCACGCTTCTTTTCGCTGATAGCGGCGATTAAGCTTGTGACTGGTTTATTCATATAAAGAAAAGTATATCAGCTTGCCAAAAGAACGGAAAGCTAATAATATACTCACATGGAAAATAATATACCAATTGATAAAGGGGCCTATGCTCATTTGAGTTTTGGTGGCAAGGCGTTGACTGATTATAAGAAGATTAAAAGCCTTATCGAACACTGTAAATATCTAGGTATGCGAGTGGTTCTCACTCAAGGAGCATTTGATATGATTCATGTTGGGCACGGAAGATATTTGAGGGAGGCAAAAAAACATGGTGACCTTCTGGTAGTTGGAGTGGATAGCGATAAAAAAATAAAAAAAAGAAAAGGTCCTGAAAGACCTGTCGTACCCCAAGAAGAAAGAATAGAAATGCTAACTCATCTTCGATATGTTGATCTGGTCTTTCTTAAAGAACTGAATGATCCTAAATGGAGTCTGATAAAAGCAATTTGTCCGGATGTTCTTATTGCGACCCAAAAAACCTATAGCAAAAAACAACTAAAGGAACTCAAGAAATATTGTGGAAAAGTATTTGTCCTAGAACCTATGGCTACCACGACAACTAGCGCAAAAATCAGAAGACTCCAAATTAGTACTGCCAAAAAATTGGGGCAAGCTCTCACTCCCAAGATACTGAAGACCATTCAAGATGCACTCGATGAAATGGGGGGTTAAAATATTAAACAAGAGATGAAAAAAGTTATTATTGCTTATGTACCCGTATTACACGAAGGGTACAGAAAATTTTTTGAGCGACACAAAGATGTGGATACGCTTTATATTTTTGGAGATTCTCTTGTCAAAAAATATGATTATCTTGCTAAAGAAATTCGGCAACTTTCGCCCAGTCTTATAAAGCAAGCTATAGAGAGTTGGAAAATGTTCAAAAAAGTTGAAGTTCTCGAAGAAAAAGACCTTAACTCATTAAAAGTGGCCGAAATTATTATGCCCGATGAAGATGTTTGTCACGATCTTGCAAAATTTTTTGATAAGGAAAAAGTGATTTTTGATAGCATATTTTTACGTTGGGATAAACATAAAACAATGGAAGAAAAGCCGGTGCAGGCTGATCAAAAAATTTCAAGAGATGAATTTGATAGGGAAATAATTCAAAAATTGAAAAAGGAAGCAGAAAAAAGTAGCGATTGGTGGCGGCGTATTGCTTCAGCCATTGTAAAAGATGGTGAAGTTTTATTCTCTGCTCATAATGAGCATTTACCTTCTCCGCATTCTCCATATGCAGATGGTGATCCTCGCAATACCTTACACAAAGGAATTGGGATTGAGTACTCCACTTCTATCCATTCGGAAGCTCGGCTCATCGCAGAAGCAGCAAGGAAGGGGATCTCTCTTGAGGGTGTATCAATATATGTAAGCGTCTTCCCATGCCCGACTTGTGCTAAACAGATTGCATTTTCCGGCATTAAAAAACTTTATTACGGAGGTGGTTATCAAATGCTTGATCAAGAAATAGTTTTGCGTAGCAAGGGAGTTGAGATTATTTTTGTAGAGTAAGTAATTAATACTCTTTCTTGTAGTTTTTTGGTTCTCCAAATTTAAATCTCCATGCCTCAGTTTCTTCTAGTTTTTCTAAATCAGGCTCTACAAGGTGGGCATGAATATGTAGGACACTACTTCCATAATTGCCATATTCTGGATTGCTCCCAAACCTCATAGCGACTCCACCACCCTTCATATTTCTTTTTTTTGCTTCTTCCGCAAACATTTCAAAAAGTTCTCCGCCAGATTCTGGGTTCATTTCTTTCAGGTGTTCAATATGAGTTTTATAAATAGCAAGCAATTGATGTTTTATTTTTTTGTATGGCCATTGGTTTTCGGTTAAAATCCAAAATTTACCTTCTTTTAAGATAGGATTTTTGTGGTACTTTTGTAAATTTTCAAGACAAAACGGGCAGTGTCCTTGTTTTTTTATTTCTTCCATCACTTCTCTCTGGTCTTCTCTTCTTACTGCAGACAGATTTACATATTTATTTTCTTTTTCTTTGCTCATGTTATATGGCAACGGGGATACCTTTTATTCCTGGATGCGGATCATAATCTGATAGTTCGAAATCTTCTTTACGAAAGGCAAATAAATCTTTTTTATTTTTATTGAGTGTCATTGTTGGGAAGGGTTTTGGTTCTCGAGTGAGCATTGTTTCTACTGATGGAATCTGATCTACATAAATATGAGCGTCTGAAATACTGTGTATAAATTCATAGGGAATGGTGCCAGTAACATGGGCGAGCATCATGGTAAGAGCTGCGTATTGGACCATATTTGAAGGCACACCAACGGGTACATCTCCCGATCTTTGCATCATGTGAAGGGTAAGTTTATTTTCAATGATACGGATATTTATCCAGCCGTGACAAGGACAAACCACAACTTTTTGTTGTTTGCCTTTGCCGCGACCCGTGTATTGGGGAATCCATGGGCTAACAAAATGAGTTCGCAATTGGGGCTCCTCAATAATTTGTTCAACTATATGTTTAAATTGATTAAAAGGTTTGCCTTCGGCGGTAGGAAAATCATGGAAAGCGGCACCATATGATCCTGGACCCAAGTCTCCGGTTTCTAATCCTCGTTTGGCACATTTTTCTGGAGTAACCCAAGATTTCCACCAAAAACAACCAAATTCTTCCAACTCCTTTTGTGTTCGCGCGCCATTTATAAAAGCACAAATTTCAGCTATGGCTTGTTGCCACACTGTGACTGGCAAAAACTCTGAAGGCTTTGGATTCATATTACGTTCGGTAATCATGGGGAATCCATTTTCAAGTTTAAAATGCATCGGGTTTGGGCCCATGAGGGTCAGGGCATCTACACCTTGTTGACTTGGGATACGCACACCATTTTTAAGGATGTTTTTGAGCATTTGCTGATATTGACTATCTGGAGTACGATTTTCGTATGATTTCATATTTATATCATATCCTACAAGTAATTTGATTTCAACATTTGCTTTTTATATAGTTTAGATGATAATGAAATTACTATGAAAGACGCTCAAATAAAAAAATTAATTGAAGCGGAAAAAAAGAGGCAAAAGAGAGTGGTTAATTTAATTGCTTCGGAAAATTATGTTTCCAAGGATGTGTTGGAGGCTTTGGGCTCGGAATTAACCAATAAATATGCCGAGGGGTATTCTGGTGCTAGATATTATGGTGGTAATGAGGTGGTGGATAAAATAGAAAATTTGTGTAAAGAGAGAGCAATAAAACTTTTTAAACTTGATAATAAGAAATGGCATGTTAACGTTCAGCCTCTTTCGGGTTCACCAGCTAATCTGGCTGTTTATTTGGCTTTAGTACCAAAAGAGGGCAAGATCATGGGAATGAGTCTAGATCATGGAGGTCATTTGACTCATGGACACAAAGTTTCTGCCAGTGGCAAGTTTTGGCAGCAGATTCCTTATGGAGTAAATAAAGATACAGAACAGCTTGATTATGAAGAAATAAAAAAAATAGCTCTCAAGGAAAAACCAAATATTATTGTCGCTGGCTACACAGCTTACTCGCGCAAAATTAATTGGTCAAAATTTAGAGAAATATGTGACGCTTGTGGGGCATATTTGATGGTTGATATGTCACACTTTGCAGGATTGATCGCTGGCAAAGTTTACTCTTCACCATTTGATTATGCTGATGTGGTGACAACCACAGTACACAAGACACTACGCGGGCCCCGTTCGGCTATGATCTTCTCAAAAATAGATCCGAGAGAAATTTATAAAAAAATAGACAAAGCTGTTTTTCCGGGGTTACAGGGTGGACCGCATCTCAACCAAATTGCAGCTGTGGCAGTAGCTCTAAGAGAAGCCAATACTCCTGCTTTTAAAAAATATGCCAGACAAATTATAAAAAATGCTGATACTCTTGCCAAGGAATTGAAAAAATTAGGCTGGAAAATAATTTCTGGTGGCACTGACACTCATTTAATACTGGTGGACACTTGGATGGGGGGCAAGGGTATCTCTGGCAAAGAGGCTAGCAACGCTCTCGAAAAAAACGGTATTATTGTAAATAAAAATACTATTCCAAATGAAACTCGTTCTCCGATGGACCCATCAGGCGTTCGTCTTGGTTCTGCGGCTGAAACTACTCGTGGCAAAGTGGAGAAAGATTTTGTCGCTATCGCCCAAAAAATCGATAAAATTCTCAGGAATAAAATATCTCTCACTTCTTAAATTTTGTAATTTTTTATTGTAAAAATCCTATAACCTTGAATACACTAAATTCAGACGGTCGTCCTATTTTGGTGTATGGGGGGGTTAGTTGTTAGGGAGTCCAAAATATTTTCTTATTGGTTCATCATGTTCAATAATTTCAACAACCATATAAAGTACATCCTCATTAATTTCGGTATCGGCCTTAAGCAATGTTATTAAATCTTCACAATTGTAAGGATAAACCCAAACACTATCCTGTAATCTCATAAAGCCGATAGAAACTAATGCCTGCCGTATATTATTTCTATCAAACCTTCTGTTTTCTGGTATATCAAAAATAAGAACTCTCCATTTACCATCCCATTTTTTGTTTCTGTTTAATTTTTTATTTTCACCTAAAGAAAAATTTCTAAGCATATAAATTTTACCCTTTTGAGTTATTCTGAGTTCCCCCTTTTTATATTCCAACATTCCTTTTTTTATAAGAGAATCTTTTGATCTTTTTATTGATTCTGTTTGCCGTGGATGTGTGATAATGCCTATTTTTTTCATTGCTGATAAAACATTGGGAGCAAACGCCGCGACACCTATCAAACCTGCTAATTTTACAGTTTCCAAAATAATTCTTTGTATATTTGCTTTTTTTACTCTTTTTTCTAGTTCCATGATATTAATAATACACTAAAATAAGACGGTCGTCAGTAAATAGTGTATAAGATTATAACTTATGTGTGACGTTTAGTTTTGGGACGATAAGTGGTAAAATAAAAAAATGAAAATGAATGAGAGGAAAATTGCGATGACAGATTTGGAAACCAGTGGAGATGTCTTTGGGATGCATGAAATATTGGAAATTGGTTTGGTAGTTTTTGATCAAAACACTTTTGAAATAGTTGATACTTTAAATATCAAAACTAAACCTTTTAATATTGCAAATGCAGTACCAGCGGCAATCGCTAAAAATGGTTACAAAGAAGAAGATTGGCAAGACGCTGTCTCGCTTAAAGAAGCAATACAGCAATATGCTGATAAAACTAAAGATGCTATTTTTTGCGCTTACAATGCTACTTTTGATTGGGGTTTTATGAATGAGGCTTTCAGAAAAACTGGAGTAAAAGATAGGATGGATTATCATCGACTAGACTTGCTTTCTATCGCTTGGACTAAAAGTCTAAAAGATAAAGAAAAGTGGAGTTTGAAAACTGCTTGTGAAATATTTGACATTCCGTCAGAGCCGGCAGTTCATAGAGCCATAAATGGCGCTATGACTGCTTATGAACTTTTTAAAAAATTGAAATAAATTGATTGATAAAATCTTTAGAAATGTTAGTATGGGTGTATGAAAAAGAATGTAAAAAACAATAAATCAATAAATTTTCCGGTTCTTATAGAACAGGATGAAAATGGTGTGTATGTTGGTTCTGTACCATCATTGCGTTCTTGTTATACTCAAGGTAAGACTTTGGAAGAGCTTTATAAAAATTTAGGGGAAGTGGTTGAGCTTTGTACTGAAGTGGAGAAAGAATTTTTTGGTAATAAAATCCAAATTAATAAAATTATTGGATTTCAAAATATTTCTTTTTCTATTCGATAATGCCACATCTTTCACCAATTTCTCCCAAAAAACTTATAAAACTTTTAGAGAGAGAGGGTTTTGTTTGTATTAAAACTAAAGGCAGTCATTATTTTTTCTTAAATCATATTAATAAGAGGACTACTACTGTGCCTCTACATGGAAATAAAGATATTGGAGTGGGACTTTTGCATAAAATTATAAAAGACATAGAAATGTCGGCTGAAGAATTCAAAAAGAAATTATAAAAAATGAACATACAATCAAAAATAAAAAAATGGATAAAGGAAACCTTAAGGTTGGAAAGTGATTTTGTGTTAGCTCATCCTAAATACATTAAAAATGGCGATTATTCTTTTTTTTCTGTTGACGAAAACCCAAAAGATTTAGTTGATAAATTAGAAAAAAATAAAATTCTAGAGGTAGATAAAATAGAAGTAGTTGGCAATTTTATAAACTTTTATTTATCAAAAGAATTTTTTACTAATTCTATCAAAGAAATTTTAGGCAAAGAGGAAAGGTGTGGAGAAAATGATTTATTTAAAGATCAAAAAATAATCATTGAATATACTGATCCAAATCCATTTAAAGAATTTCATATTGGGCATTTGATGAGTAATTCAATTGGTGAAGCAATTTCAAGGATTATTGAGACTGGAGGATCTAGTATAAAAAGACTTTCTTATGGCGGAGATGTTGGGCTTCATGTGACCAAATCTATATTTGCTGTTTTGGCCCAAAAAAATGAAATAGAAAAAATAAAAAACGCTGACGAAAAAGAGCAAATCAAATTTTGGGCAAAAGCTTATATTCTTGGCAATAATCAGTATGAAGACAATGCAGATGCTAAAAAAGAAATAGATGAACTCAATAAAATCATTTTTGATAAATCTGATCCGGAAATAAACGAGCTGTATGAATGGGGAAGAGAGCTAAGTATAAAATATTTCCAAGAAATGTTTAAAAGACTCGGTACTCATTTTGATAAAAATATTTGGGAAAGTGAAGTAGTTGAAGATGCTCAGAAAGCGGTATCTTTAGGGCTAGAGAAAAATGTTTTAGAAAAAAGCGAAGGCGCGGTTATCTTTAAAGGTGAAAATTATGGTTTGCATACTCGAGTTTTTGTGAATTCAAAAGGAGTGCCAATATATGAAGCCAAAGAACTTGGTTTAAGTATTAAAAAATACGAAGATTTTTCTTTTGATAAATCAATTGTTATTACTGGTAATGAACAAAATGAGTATTTTAAAGTAGTCCTCAAAGCAACCGAACTTATAAAACCTGAAGTCTCGGGAAAAACTGTTCATATTGGACACGGTATGTTGCGCTTTGTTTCGGGCAAGATGTCGTCTCGCAAAGGCAATGTTATAACCGGCGAAGACCTGATTGATCAAGTGAAGGAGAAAGTTTTTGAAAAAATAAAAGATAGAGATTTTAATGAGGAAGATCCTTCGATAGACTCAGGACAAGTAAAAAATAGTATTGCTGAGATGGTGGCAATAGGGGCAATCAAATATTCCATACTTAGGCAGGCGATTGGTGGAGACATTATTTTTGATTTTGATAAGTCTATTTCTTTTGAAGGGGATTCAGGGCCATATTTACAATATGCGTGTGTGCGAGCTAATTCGGTTTTGGAAAAAGTGTTAAAGGGCACCTTCAAAATGCCCCAGTCCCAGAAGGTGCCCTTTAACACTTTGGAAACTTGGGAAATTACGGAACTAGAAAAATATTTATACAGATTTGAAGAAGTAGTAGAAAGAGCGGGAGTAGAATATGCGCCGCATTATTTAGTTACTTATTTGACCGAGCTAGCCAGCCTCTTCAATAGTTTTTATGCCAATAATAAAATTATAGATGAAAATGATCCCTCTTCTTCTTACAAAATTGCTCTAACTCAAGCTGTAGCCAACATCCTCAAATCCGGCCTCAACCTTCTTGGTATCAAAGTTCCCAAGAAGATGTAGGAAGCTCTCGGTCTCTTTATTGACAATAAATGCTTATTTGGTAGTATATTACACAAGCTCATTGGAGCTTTTAATTTGCAAATAGAATAAACAGATTATGTCCAGATCAATCAAAAAAGGACCCTACGTTGATCCGAGGGTACTCAAAAAAATAGAAGGCAAAAAGCCACAGGAGACTGGGGTTATTAAAACCTGGTCTCGGGCCTGTGTTATCGCTCCAGAAATGGTAGGTTTTACTTTTGGAGTGCACAACGGAAGAGATCATGTTGAAGTTTTTTTGACTGAAGATATGGTGGGTCATCGCCTGGGAGAATTTTCCCTTACTCGTAAATTTATAAAACATGGTGGTAAAATGCAGAAAGATTTGGAGGCTAAGAAAAAAGAGGATGAAATAAGCGCCGCTAAATCTGCCAAAGCTTCTGTAGATACAAAGAAAAAATAAAATGAATGAAATTACTGCACAACTAAATAGCTATAGGCAGTCTCCAAGAAAGGTACGAATAGTCGCTGATGTCCTTCGAGGTAAGTCTGTAAAAGAGGCCAAAAAGAAACTCGATTTTATTACCAAACGAGCCACTGACCCTCTGCATAAACTTTTAAATTCTGCCGTAGCCAATGCTAAAGATTTGGGAGCGGTGGTAGAAAATTTGACAGTTAAGGCTATTACCGTTAATGGTGGCAAAATATTATACCGTCGTCGCCCAGTTTCTCATGGTTCTGCTCACACTATTCACAAAAGAACTTCACATATTAAGATAGTTTTAAAAGAAAAAGCGCCAGTAAAGAAAAGCGTAAATAAAAAATCAGAAGTAAAATAATTTTATGAGTCATACCGTACATCCATATGCACACAGATTAGGTATTATCCGCGATTGGCGATCACGCTGGTTTGGCATTAAATCTAAATATAAAGAAAACTTGAAAGGGGATGTTTTGATTTTTGAATATTTAAAAAAGAGATTAAAAGGCTGTTATGTAAATTCTATAGAAATTGAAAGAAATATTAAAATTTTTAGAATTATTATAGAAACTTCTCGTCCTGGTCTTATCATCGGTCGAAGTGGCGAAGGGATGAACAAATTGAGAGAAGACGTCATCAAATTTATGAAGCGACGCAGTTTGAGTATTAAAGAGGAATTGAAGATTGACGTGAAAGAAGTGAAGTCCCCTGAATCAAGCTCAATGATTGCGGCTCAGATGGTGGCTGAAGGATTGGAGAAAAGATTGCCATTCCGAAGAGTCTTGAAATCAATGGTGGAAAAGGCTTTTGCCAACAGAGATGTGAAAGGAGTAAAGGTCACTCTTTCGGGCATCATGGGTGGCTCAAATATGGCCAGAACAGAGACTAAAAAAGTCGGCCGCATTCCACTACAGACCTTGCGAGCCGATATTGATTATGCTTTCCACGAAGCGCTTTTACCTCTTGGCAAAATCGGTATCAAAGTTTGGATTTATAAAGGAGATATCTTTGCAAAGCAAAAATAAATTATTCTAATTATTCTAATTAACCTAAATAAACCCCAATGAAAAATTCCCAATTAGAACAATTAGAAATTAGGTTAATTAAGTTAATTTAAAAAATATGTTATTCCCCAAAAAAGTTAAATATAGAAAATGGCAGACATTGCGTGAAAATCCCAAAAAGATTGGTCCAGCCACTCGTGGTATCAAGGTATCTTTTGGTTCGCATGGTATGAAAGCCATGGCTCCTGGCCGAATCACTTCCAATCAAATTGAAGCGGCGAGAAAGGCGATTACTCGAAGTTTGGGTAAAACCGGAAGAGTTTGGATTCGCATTTTCCCCGATATGCCTTTTACTAAAAAGCCGGCAGAAGTGAAAATGGGTAAGGGTAAAGGAGATATTGAAGGATATTGTGCTAGAGTAGCGGTGGGTCAGATAATGTTTGAAGTGGATGGCGCTACCGCTCCAGTTGCGGCGGAGTCCTTGCGCAAAGGGGGCACCAAAATGCCAGTTAAGATAAAGGTAGTGGCTCGAGTATAACTCATATAAAAATGAAAAATGAATTATCAAAAAAGAATACAAGTGATTTAACAAAAGAGTTAAATGAAAAGCGCTTGTCATTGCGTGAAATAAGATTTGGTGGCGCTGGCAGTAAAAGTAAGAATGTTAAAGAGCAAAAAAATATAAAAAAAGAAATAGCCAGAATAAAAACAGCTTTAAGAGTAGCAAGTAGCAAGTAGCAAGTATGAAAGAGAAAATTATAAAAAATATGGAAGTAAAAAACAAAAAAAAGAATATAGAAGTAGAGAAAATCGTTTCCAGAGCTAAAACTTTGAGTGGGATAGTGGTATCGGACAAAATGAAAGATACTTGTGTGGTTTTGATAACTAGATTTGTAAAGCATAAAAAATATAAAAAATATCATAAAGTAAGCAAAAAGTTTAAAGCGCATGATGTCGGTAATACCAAAAAGATAGGCGATAAAGTAATGATTAAAGAATGCAAGCCAATTTCAAAAGATAAACATTTCATAATTGTAAAATAAAAAAATGATTCAGCCACAAACAATCGTAAAAGTAGCAGACAACTCAGGTGCCAAAATTGGACGCGTTTTTAAGGTGCTTGGCAGTTCCAAAAAAAGATATGCCAAAATTGGTGAATTGGTTATTTTTTCTGTTCAAAAAGCCGAACCTCGAAAAGAAATTAAAAAGAAAGCCGTTCTTTTGGGTTTAGTGGTTCGTCAGAAAGCGCCATTGCGAAGAAAAGATGGTTCTTATATTCGTTTTGATGAAAACGCGGTGATTGTGGTAGAGCAGAAGAAAGGTGAAATTATCCCCAAAGCCGGTAGAATATTTGGTCCAATTCCCAGAGAAATTGCTGAAGCTGGTTTTCAGGCAATAGTTTCTTTGGCGCCGGAAGTGATATAAATATATGAAAATAAAAAAAGGAGACAAAGTAACAGTAATCGCAGGTAAAGACAGGGGTAAAACCGGTGTTGTTGTCAAAGCTTTTCCCAAAGATGATGCTGTTTTAGTAGAAGGAATAAATAAAAAGAAGTTGCATAAAAGACCAAAAAAGAGCAACGAGAAAGGTAAAATAATAGAACAGGCTGCTCCAGTACATGTATCAAACGTTAAGAAAGTAAAAGATAAATAATATGAAATTATTAAAAGAAAAAACCAAAGAAGTTTTTAAGGAACTCAAAGAAAAATTGGGACTTAAAAATATTATGCAGGCGCCAAAAATTTTGAAAGTGGTAGTCAATTCGGGCGTTGGCTCTTTAAGTGATAAGAAAAAAATAGATATTGTAATTGATCGATTAGCTAAAATTACCGGCCAAAAGCCAATCAAAAGGGGCGCTAAAAAATCAGTGGCTTCATTTAAATCTAGAGAGGGAGATATCGTCGGGGTGCAAATCACTTTGCGAGGCGAAAAGATGTGGAGTTTTTTGGATAGACTCTTAAATGTTGCTCTACCAAGAACCAAAGACTTCAGAGGTATTTCTATAAATGCAATTGACGAGATGGGCAACTACACTCTTTCAATAAAAGAACACACTGTATTTTCCGAAACTGCCGATGAAGATTTGAAAGATGTTTTTGGTTTTTCCGCCACTATTGTCACTTCCCTCAAATCCAAATCCGACACTTTGGAATTTTTCAAAGCTCTCGGCTTTCCGTTCAAGAAGAAGTAATTGTTGCAAAAATTTTAGATTTGCTATAATGGGGCGTATGAAAATAAAAAAAGAGAGCACTGATGAAAAGATTGATAATTTGGCAATAATGGTTGCCAAAGGTTTTGATGATGTGCACAAAGAAATTAAACAACTAAAAGGAGGTTTTAATGGACTAAGGGAAAATTTTGATGGGCTGAGAGAGGACGTAAATAGATCGCTTGAAAATCATGTTAGAAATGTAAGAACAGATTATGATAGTCTCACCGGTAGAGTTAAACAACTGGAAATAGCGCAAAAATAATAAAAGAAATTATAATTCTATCAATCAGAAATTGGATAAAGCACTTGCGCGCAGAGTTTCAGTTATTGAAAGAAAAGTAATGTATTAATACATGAAAACAATTATCTACATGGGCATATCTGTTAATGGTTATATTGCCAAAGAAAATGGTAGTTCGGAGTTTACTTCACAGGAGGATCTTCAGGGATTTTATGAACATTCTAAATTAGCAGGAAATATAATAATGGGAAAGAACACATATATTGAAGCTTACAAATACGGGTACTTCCCATTTCCTGAGGCTTTAAACATAGTAGTATCCAATCAAGATATGGAAAATAAATGGGGGAATAATGTTCTGATTACGAAAGAATCACCCAAAAACATCTTAAATACTTTAGAAGCAAAAAATTTTAAGATAGCATTTTTGGCTGGTGGGGGCCAATTAAACAGTTCTTTTTTAAAAGAAAATCTTGTAGATGAAATCTATCTGGATGTTGAGCCGCTAGTATTTGGCAAAGGAATAAAAGTTTTTGCAGACAACGATTTTGAGTATAATTTGGAACTTATGGAGGTTAAAAATCTCAATAAAAATACTGTGCAGTTGCATTATAAGGTTTTAAAATAGATTTCAACATAAATAGAAACAAAGATGACCATTGTATCAGAGACAAGTGTGGTGTAATTTAATGCGCTATAAAAAGGCCGATGACGCGTTTGGCGTCGGAGGCGAGGAGGGCGCGGCGAGCTTCGGCGAGAGAAGCGCCGGTGGTATAGACATCATCTAAAACTATAACTACGCGATTTTTTATTTTTGTTTCTTTACTCAAAGTCAGACTTTGGGCTGAATCAGAAATAGCCATACTATTTTCAACATTTTTTATTCTTTTTTCTCGGCTCAATTTTGTTTGTCTTTCTGTCTCTCTTATCTTTTTTAAAGTATTGTAAGAAACCTCTATATTATTCTCTCCAATTTTTTTTATTTCTCTTACCAATTCTTCGCATTGATTAAAGCCTCGACTTCTCTTTTCTTTTTTACTCATTGGCATTGGTACTAAAAGTGGTGGCGCTCCTTCAAAAAGGGCAATTTCTGAAGCAATATCTAATAATTCTTCGTAAAGGTATTCAGCAACGCGTTTTCTTAAACTGGCATTGTTTTTATATTTTATTGATTTAACGATTAGTCGGACAATTTTGTTTTGATAATCAAAAAGAACAAAAATGTCTTTAGAATAAACTGGGGATTTGGGTAAAAGGTCTCGCATCAATCCTACCGGAAGGTTGTTTAGGAGTTTTTTGATTTTAAAATCCTCCGGGGCTAAAACATCTTCAATAAAAGAAACACCCTTTTCCACCCATTTTTTAAATGACTTCAATATAGACATTGTGTTATAATAATACATTATGAGTTTCATTTCCGATATTTTCAAAAAGAAGAGCACTAGTGTTCTAGGGATTGATATTGGTTCTTCTTCTATAAAGGTAGTGCAACTTAAAAAGAAAGGGGATAAGGCGATTTTGGAAACATACGGAGAATTATCTTTGGGGCCCTATGCTGATGTTTCTGTCGGCCAATCTACTAACTTGCCAACAAGCAAGATTATTCAGGCAGTAAATGATTTACTAGCTGAAAAAGAAGTAGCGATTACCACCAGAATTTGCGGTTTGGCTATTCCCTTTAAGGCATCATTACTTTCTATTATAGAAATGCCAAAAACCGGGGAGAGAGAATTGGCTGGGATGATCAATATAGAAGCCCGGAAATATATACCAGTATCAATTTCTGAAGTTACCATTGATTGGTCAATTATTCCAAAATCAGAAATTGAAGAAGATATTCCAGAATCAAAAAGTAACAAAATTAAAATGGTTGATATCCTTTTAGTGGCTATTCATAATAATATAATTAATCAATATAAAGAAATAGTTTCTAAAACTGGACTTGACGCGAAATTTTTTGAAATAGAAGTCTTTAGCTCTATGAGAGCAGTATTGGAAGGGGTGCAAGGGCCCCTTATGATTTTTGATATGGGGGCATCAACTACTAAGCTTTATATCGTAGAACGAGGTTTGGTGCATAATTCACATACCATAAATGGCGGTTCTCAAGATATTACAGCCAATATTGCCAGAATTTTAAACATTTCTATAGAAGAAGCGGAGGTTATCAAAAGATCTGTTGGTGCCGGTAAGACAATAGACGGTGTTGATTTATCAGAAGCGGTTTCGGTCATCTCTGAGCGCATTTTTTCTGAAGCCAATAGATTTTTGTTTGATTTTCAAAAAAAGAGAAATCAAAACATAAAATCTGTATTTCTTACTGGTGGCGGCTCGGCTCTCAAAGGTTTTAGAGACTTAGCCGCTCAAAATTTTAAAGTAGAAGTGGTTTCCGGCAATCCCTTTGAAAAAGTAGAAGTACCAGCTTTCTTGGAAGAAATCCTCAAAGTGACTGGTCCCGAATTTACTGTTGCCACCGGTGCCGCCCTCCGTTGCTTGCAGGAGATCTAACGACCCCACCCCGTTTTCCTTGCGGAAAACTCCCCTCACCTTGCGAAGGTGTGGGGAGAGATAAATTTGACTTAATTTAGTAGCTAATTATACTGAGGATAGGAGGCCATCATGAGTGAAGGCAATAGCTATGGAGTTAAGAGGTCTGCTCTTGAAGAGCTGAAACTTCGGGGCGAAAAAGAGAGATCTGAAACTGAGAAAGCACTAGCTGATGTGATGCAATTTTTGTCACATGACACATCACCCACAAGACTTCAATTGGCGTTGGCTCTTCGTCAGCGAGCGGAGGTGATTGAAGCTGAAGCGGGGTTGGACAGATTTGTGTGTGACTACGGCGGATAACAATAAGACTTAGCGGCCCAAAAATGCGTTTGGGCCGCATTTTTTACATTAATGTTTTAAATATTATAAATAAAAAGTAATCAACAGTGACTAATTGACAAAGTGGCTACTTTGGCTATAATGGCTATTATGACTCAAATCACTTTTACAGCTAAAGAAGCAAAAAATAATTTTGGCAGGCTTTTAGACGAAGCTCGTCGCTCGCCTGTGGCTATAAATAAAAATGGCAGAAAAGTAGCTTTTGTGGTTTCTTATGAGGATTATTCTCATTTTGAAGATGTTGTAGATGCTTATTGGGGTAGAAAAGCTATGGCAGCAATTAAAGAAGGTACTATTGGTTTAACCAAAAGTAAAAAACTTCTTAACTCTCTTTTGAATGCTTAAGATTGAATTTACAAAACAATCTGACAAATTTTTAAAAAAGCTTTTACCAAAGCACAAAAGGCAAGTTTCTAGAAAGATTCAAAATCTTTTGGAAAATCCTTTTCCTAATGATAGTAGATTACTTAAAGGGACCCCTGGATTTTATAGAGTTGATATAGGAGAATATAGGATTTGTTATGCTGTTTCTGCAGATGTTTTAATTATCGGTCTTGTTGGTAAAAGAAATGATGATGAAGTCTACAGAAAATTTAAAAGACTTTTGAACTAAAAAGTAATCAACATTATTTGTTTACACTTGCTTTCTTTTTTGGAGTATAATTACTTGTATATTATGGCACCAAATTTTCAATCATCATTTATCCCAAAAGAGTCAGTAACCGAAGAAGTTTTTAAAAAGAAAAAGGCTGGGATGTTTGGTGTTTTAGTTGTTTCTTTATTTATTTTTTCTATCATTCTTTCAATAGGCATGTTTGTTTATAAGGGGATAATAAAAAGTGATATCCAAAACTTACAGAATCAGCTTGTAGAAGAAGAAAAAAATATAGACAAAGAGACTATCAGCGAAATATCTCAATTTAGTAAAAAACTGAGTATGGCCAAATCGATTGTTTTCAAACATAAAGTAGTTTCTAACTTCCTAAAAACTCTAGCTTCTTCAACTGTTAGTTCGGTTCGGTTTGTTGACTTCGGGTATGACAATATGAAAGAAAATGATTTAGCAATTACCTTAAAAGGCAAAGCAGTTGATTATGCCAGTATTGCATTGCAAGAGAATATTTTTTCTAAAGTTAATTATTTTAAATCAGTTACGTTTTCAAACTTATCTTTAGGAGAAGGGGGCTTGGTCTCTTTTGATTTAAAAATTTCTGTTGATCCTAAAATTTCTGTTTATTTACCTTAATTCATAATATTTTAAAATGAGCAATACTACGATACTTTTTTATGTCATCCTCACCCTTTCCATCGGGTACGCTTTTATTTATCCAACAGCGGGAGATCTGAGCGCTTTAATGGATGAAAGGCAGAAACAGGAAAATTATTTAGAGATGATAAGTAAAATAGAAGTCAAGAAAAATGAATTATTAACTGAATATAATAATATCTCTGTTGATGATAAAAAATATATAGGAACAATCCTACCTGATTCTTTTGATTTTGTAAGATTGATTTCTCAAATCGATGCCGTTGGTTCTAAATATGGGTTGTCCATAGACAAAACTTCTTTCAAAGAAATCAACGCTTCTTCTGGAGACTCAATAAGTGAAGCCGGACCCCCAAAAACTTATCAATCGGCAACCATCAGTTTTTCTTTTGATGCTTCCTACAGTCAATTTAATAGTTTTATGGACGATTTAGGAAAAAGTTTGCGGATTTTAGATATAAAATCTATGAAATTAAGCGCAAAAGAAACTGGAGTTTATTCCTATGATGTTGAATTTGAAGTCTATTGGCTTAAATAACTATGAAAAATTCAAAAAACAAAAGAACAATGATTTTAGCGGCAATATTGGCAGGTCTTTTAGTGGTTGGCTATAAAATTATGTTTATGTCATCTAACGAAGATATTCTAATAGACCCTACTGATTCTAGTTTAATGGTCGGCGAAAAAATATCTAAAATATTAGAAGAGGTCGAAAGTATAGATTTTGATACAAGCGTAACGGAAGACCCAAAATTTAAATCTCTCAGAAGTATAGAGACTCCACTCATATCTTTACCAGTTGGTAAAATCAATCCGTTTTCTGCAAATTTTGGTTCAAATTAATATTTCAAATTATGAGTATTTTGGATGTTCTTGTAAAACGAGGAGTTATTGAAGCCAAAGACATTTCTTCAATAAAAGAAAAAACTGAAACTTCTGGAAATGATATTGAAGAAAATTTAGTATCTTTGGGTGTTAGTGAAGAAGATATTCTTGCCGCTAAGGCGGAATATTATGCTATGCCTGTAAAAAAGGTAGACACCTCTTTGATTACAAGTAGAATTATTGAGTATATCCCAGAGGAAGCAGCTGTTTATTATCAATTTGTTCCCATTGGAGAAACTAACGGAGTTTTAGAAGTTGGGGTGATAAATCCCGATAATATTTCAGCTCGTGACGCTCTTAATTTTATATCGTCCAAGGTAAATTTGCCGTTTAAAACTTTTATTATATCCCAAAATGATTTTGATAAGGTTATAAATTTATATAAAGGGCTTTCGGGTGAAGTGACCAAAGCTTTATCTGAGTTGGAGACCGAGTTTATTACTGAGTCTAAGGGAGATGAGGAAGATTCGGGAAAAAAACCCAAAAGAAGTTTAATAGAAAGTGATAGTGATAGTGATAGTGATAACGATCTAAGTAATCCAGAAAGCAAAGATGCCAAAATAATTGAGAATGCTCCAGTAACCAAAATTGTGGCTACTATTTTAAGATATGCCATTGATGGTCGGGCTTCTGACATACATATTGAACCGACCACTTCTAATGTTCGGATTCGTTTTCGCGTTGATGGCATTATGAATACAAGTATAGTTTTGCCTTCAAGAGTTCACAGCGCGGTGGTGGCTAGAATCAAGATTATGTCCAATATGAGACTCGATGAAAAAAGGAAACCTCAAGACGGCAGATTTTCTGCAAGATTAGACGACCGAAAAGTAGATTTTAGAGTTTCAACTTTTCCGACCTCTTTTGGAGAAAAAGTGGTTATTCGTATTTTAGACCAGGAAAAAGGTATTCGTCGGCTGAGTGAGCTTGGTTTGAGCAAGAAAAATTTGGAAAAAATAATGAATGCCATCAACGCGCCCTATGGTCTTATTTTGATATCTGGGCCAACTGGTTCAGGTAAGTCTACTACTCTGTACGCCATGATGAATGAGGTTGATAAGGAACACAAAAACGTTTTATCTTTGGAAGATCCTATTGAATATAATATGGAAGGCATGAGTCAGTCTCAGGTTATGCCAGAGATAGGTTATACATTCGCTTCTGGTCTTCGTACTACTCTTCGACAAGACCCCGATATTATAATGGTGGGCGAGATAAGAGACAAAGAAACGGCACAGCTGGCTATCCAAGCGGCTCTTACCGGACACTTAGTCTTTTCCACTATTCACACCAATAACGCCATTGGGGTTATTCCGCGCTTGATTGATATGGGTATAGACCCGTATCTTATTGCTCCTACTCTGGTGTTAACTATTGCTCAACGACTGGCTAGATCATTTTGTCCGGGAGCTGGCAAACCAGTTAAAGTTGATGCCGGTATAAAAGTTATGATAGAAAAACAATTTGCAGATTTGCCAGAAATTTATAAAGAAGAAATCACTTTCGGGAAAGAGGTTTATGAAATCTCACCTGCGCCTGATTGCCCAAGCGGTATTAAAGGCCGGGTGGCTGTTATGGAATTGTTTGAAGTAGATAAAGAAATGGAACAAATTATTTTAAAAAATCCAACCGAACAAGAAATCTGGAAACATGTCAGATCCAAAGGTATGTTAACAATGAAAGACGATGCCATTATTAAAGCTTTTGACCGAGTTATTCCTTTTGAAGAAGTAAATATGTTGTAAAATAGTAAAGAGGGCTGTTTAAATGTATAATATCAATATGGCAGAAGAAGGAAAAAATAAAATAATAATAGTGGATGACGACGATTTTTTAGTCAATATGTATGCTACTAAGTTTAATAGTAGCAATATTTTGGTTGAGGCCTGTAAATCAGGAGAAGATTTTTTAGAAAAATTAAAAACAGCAACAGACATTGATTTAATTTTGTTGGATATTATAATGCCGGGTATGAGTGGGATAGATATCTTAAACGAAATGCGTAATAATAAATTAGGAGAAAATATTCCAGTAATGATTCTAACTAACCAGAGTGATGAAAAAGATATAAATGAAGCAAAAAAGCTCGGTGTTGCAGGTTATATAGTTAAATCGGCTGCTACTCCGTCTGAAGTGGTAAATGAAGTAATAAATATAATAAAAAAAAGTAAATAATATGAATGATTTAGACACACTTATAGAGTTGATAATAAAAGAAGGCGCTTCAGATTTGCATATTTCTGAAGAAAGAAATCCCTATCTCCGAATTTCCGGCCAACTGGTACCTCTTACTAAATATCAGAAATTTACCAAGGTTATGATGGATAAAATTGTAAGTGAGACCTTGTCCGACTTGAAAAAAGAAACATTCAAAACTTCTCAAAGCGCTGATTTTGCTTACAGTCATAAAGGAGAGAGATTTAGGGCCCATGTTTTTTTGGATCAGCGAAAAATTTGTATGACCCTGCGTCATATTTCTAAAAAAATACCATCACTGGCCGAATTAAATTTGCCAGAAAGTTTGGAGTATTTTGCCAGATTGAAATCAGGTTTCTTTTTAGTTGTGGGTCCAACCGGTCACGGCAAATCAACCACCTTGGCTTCTTTGGTGGAAAGTATAAATAATGAAAGATTAGAAAATATAATTACTATAGAAGATCCGATAGAATATTTATTTACTGCTCAAAAATCTGTTATTCACCAAAGAGAAATCGGTATTGATACCCCAAATTTTGCCTCAGCCTTACATGATTCTTTTAGAGCTGATGTTAATGTGATTATGGTTGGAGAAATGAGAGATCCAGATACCATATCTACCGCAGTCTCTGCTGCCGAAACTGGTCACTTAGTTTTTTCTACTTTACACACCAACAATGCCGCTCAAACGGTTGATCGTATTATAGACTCTTTTAGTTCTAGTCAGCAAAATCAAATTCGTCTTCAATTGGCCGCTTCCTTATCAGGTATCTTTTCCCAAAGATTGGTTCCTAAAATATCAGGCGGTTTGGTTCCAGCGTATGAACTTTTGATAAACAATACAGCCGTTTCAAACCTCATCAGAGATAGACGTACTCATGAAATAAACACGGTAATTGAAACCGGATCTGGAGAGGGGATGATTGATTTCAACAGATGTCTAGCAGAAAAAGTAAACAAAGGAGAAATTAGTATTGAAAATGCTTATCTTTATTCCACTAATCCACGATCGCTAGAAAAATTGTTATAGTATTATGCTTTTTTCATACAAAACAATCAATAAAGGGGGAGAAAGAGAAGAAGGTACTATAGAAGCTTTTAGTATGGATGTAGCCATTGCTTCTTTGCAAAGAAAAAGTTTAGTTGTAACCTCTATCAAACCCAAAGATGAATTTGATGACGGAGATATTCTTAAAAAGATTCCATTTTTTAATAAAGTTTCCAATAGAGAAATAGTTATTCTTTCAAGACAAATGTCTACTCTTTTTGAAGCGCAAGTTTCGGCTTTGAAAATTTTTAAACTAATTGGAGCGGAAACAGAAAATGTTGCTTTAAGAAAACATATGATAGAGGTTGTTGATGATTTACAAGGAGGTTCATCAATATCGGGAGCTCTTTCCAAACACCCGGACATTTTTTCAGATTTTTATGTCAATATGATAAGAGCTGGAGAAGAATCTGGGCACATAGACCAATCTTTTGCCTATTTGGCAGATTATTTGGACCGTAATTATGAAATTTCATCTAAAGCAAAAAATGCTTTAATTTACCCAGCTTTTGTTATTTTCACTTTTATATCGGTTATGGTATTGATGTTTACGGTGATAGTGCCTAAAATTGGCGTGATTATAAAGGAGTCAACCCAAAAAATACCTTTTTATACTAAAATTGTCTTTGCTGTCAGTGATTTTTTTGTTAATAATTGGGCCTTTTTGATATTTGCTCTGATTGCTTCGATTGGAGGTTTGATTTGGTATGGTAGCACCAAAGAGGGTAAAAGATGGATTTCAAACACCAGACTTTATATTCCTTATCTCGGCGATCTTTATCAAAAACTTTATCTCTCTCGATTTTCAGACAATATGAGCACGATGGTTCTTTCTGGTATACCAATGCTTAAAGCGATTGAAGTGACTTCTTCGGTTATAGATAATGAAATATATAAAGAAGTTTTAGATGAAGCCTTGGTAAAAGTTAAAGCCGGTCAAGCTCTCTCGGTCGCTCTCAGTGGTAGAGAAGAAATACCAAATGTTTTGATTCAAATGATAAAAGCGGGAGAAGAATCCGGGGAACTCGGAAAGATTTTGAAAACAATGTCCAAATTTTATCAAAGAGAAGTAATGGCCGCAGTGGATACTTTGGTCAGTATGATTGAACCGGTTATGATTGTGGCCCTAGGTATTGGCGTCGGTATTTTATTAGCTTCGGTTTTAATGCCAATATACAATATCGCCGGGTCTGTGTCATAATAAAAGTATGAAAAAAAGTCTAGGTTTTTCTTTAGTTGAATTATTGATAGTCATCACTATTATAGGGATTTTATCAACTATTATTTTAAATAGTCTTTCAAACTCAAGAGCCAAAGCTTATGATTCAAAGGTTAAACAACAGCTTAGCGGTTTTAGAACAGCCACGGAAATATATTTTGCCAATCAGTCACCCAATGGTTATGGTCCGGCCACTATTGGATGTGATGGAGGGATATTTAATAATGTTGATGCTCCAAACGGAACTCCAGGTTTGTATATAGCGGATGGTAATCTTCCGGATTTTGTAGATATCAAATGTAGTTCTACCGATTCAGCTTATGCGGTGAAAGCTACCTTATATTCTGGTAATGAATACTGGTGTGTAGATAACAAGGGCACTTCCAGGATGATTTCTGGACCCATAGGGGGTCCCGAAACTATGTGTAGTTTCTAATAGTTATATCAATAATATGAATCAAGATTTTGTATCATATATTGATACTCGCGTATATAAAACTAAATATCGCACCCATTTTATCAATATAACCAAAGATATTGAAGAAATTATAAATAAGTCTGGGGTGAAGCAGGGAACAGTCACCATTCAAACTCATCATACCACTTGTGGTGTTTGGATAAATGAAGATGAGAAAAACTTGATTGGCCCTTCTGAAGAATTGGGTTATGCCGCTGATTTAAGAAAGGTTTTGGACAATTTTGCGAGCCCTATGTCCGAATACGGTCACAATGATGTTTGTGATGTCTGCAACCAAAAAGGCAAAAGAAATACTCATTTATGCGAGGCAGATGAAAACGGTGTTATACATGAATGTGTCAATGGCCACGCTCACGCCCAGGCTCTTATGATTCACCCAAGTCTTTCTTGTATAGTTGAAAAAGGTAAACTTTTGAAGGGCAAATGGCAGCAAATCATGCTGGTAGAGCTTGACCATGACAGAGAACGCACCATTTCTGTCTTGGTTCAGGGGACAAGAGGATAAATAACTTATCCACATATCCCTTACCAAAAAAATATACTTTGTTTATAATATTAATTAAGGCTTGAGAGGTAAATAAGGTCGATCATTATCAAGCTTCTCTCTCGAGAGAGAAATTAGTTAATTTCATTCAAAAAAATGTTTAAAAATAAAAAAGCGAAATCTTTAAAAGGATTCACACTTATCGAACTTCTTGTTGTTATCGCTATTATTGGTATCTTGTCATCAGTCGTCTTGGCTTCCCTTAACACTGCTAGGTCAAGGGGCAGTGATGCTGCTATAAAAGCAGATGTAGCGGGCGCAAGAGCTGCTGCTGAACTTGTTTATGACACACTCGGAGGATATGGCGCTCAAGCCTTTTCTTCTGCTTGTGGTGCTATTGCTGTAGCCACTCCGTCTACTCATATGTTTAACGATTCTAATGTTCAGGCTCAAATCGATGATGCTGTCGCAAAAAACGGAGGTACCGATGCTAAATGTGGTTCGACTGCTTCAACATATGTATTGGCTGTTCCTTTGAAAACCTCTGGTGCTTGGTGTATAGATCATTCCGGTAACTCCAGGGCAATGACTGCGGCTCAATTTACTGCTTTGGCGGCTATTTCAACTTGTCCTTAGTTGTTCTGTAAATGTTTCTCGACAAAACCCCGCTGTTGCGGGGTTTTGTGTTATTATATACACAATAAATGGCATATTTTTTCTTAACACTTATATTTTTGTTTGGCGTAGCTTTGGGAAGTTTTAAAATTTTCTACTCATCAAATATGTCAAAGGGCATCTTCGACACTGTCCTTTTGTAGAGTTTTGTGTTTTCATTTATAAAATTTTGTTTGCCACCAAAAACTTCGGTCAAAAATTGTTTGTGAACTATCGGATTTTTTCTATCAATGATGAAATCATTATAACTACTCCACTTAAATTCTTCTGGTTTGTCCACCAGAAAATCTTTAACTGGATTCATGTGTATGTATGAGGAAATCAACATTAATTGGGGATTTGTTTCTATTTGGGCAGATTTGAATTGGTCCTGAAAGACATGACCCACTCTTTTATATTTGATATTTATGTATTTAGAAAAGCTTGTAAATACTCTTGAAATTAGTTTTGAAATTGATTCATCTCCACATTGTTCTATTAAAAGATGTATATGATTTGGCATTAAACAAAAAACATGAAGCTTAAAATTTTTTGGCTTTAAACTGTTAATTCTTATTCTTGATTTGAGGGATTTGGTTATCTCACATTCATTCAGATCTCCTTTTTCAATACCAAGACCTAATCCTAACCTAAAAAGAAAAGCTCTGTAATCTTGCTCATCTCGGAATATTATTTCTTTGTTATCGCCCCTGTTGTATATGTGGTGAATAGTATTTTTAGCAAAATTTTTGTAATCTCTATTTTGTCCCATATTTATATTATATCATAAATTAAAGTGTCAAAGATGCCCTTTGACACCTTTTTTTAAAATTCAGGTAAGGAATATTTTCTATGCTATTATTTAGTTTAATGCAATATTTTTTCTTAACACTCATATTTTTATTTGGCACTGGTTTAGGCAGTTTTATAATGGTTATAGCCAATAGATATAACACGGGATTACCCTGGATAAAAAGCCGGTCAATTTGTTTTTCATGCAATACCCAGCTTCAAAGGAATGATTTAGTGCCTATTTTTTCTTTTCTGCTTTTAAAAGGTAGATGCCGATATTGTCAAAGCAAAATTCCCAAAGAAACTTTTTTTGTTGAGATTTTAATGGGCATTCTCTCTGTTTTAGCTTTTATAAAATCAGGTTTTTCTATTTCTGATTTTCCTACCCTGATACTTGATGCTAGCTACTGGCTACTTTTTATTAAATATTTACTACTAACTGCTATTTTTGCCGTTATCCTCTTAATCTCTACATACGATATCAAACACTTCATCATTCCCGACTCTTTTCTCATTGCTTTTTTCATTCTCTCCCTTTTTTACGCCCTGCTACTAGCCACTAGCTACTGGCTACTTTTTGTTAATTTGCTGGCTGGCCTTATCCTAGTTCTACCATTCCTCCTCATTTTCCTTATTTCTAAAGGTCAATGGCTCGGTTTTGGTGATGTGAAATATATCGCTGTAATCGGTTTTTTGTTAGGGTTTGTGGGGGGGTTGTCTGCGGTCGTCCTATCTTTTTGGATAGGGGCCGCCTTTTCTTTAATTGCTTTATTTTTGAAAAAAATTACACACTTTATAAATTTGCCCATTCTAAAGAATAATCTTACAATTAAGTCTGAGATTCCTTTTGGGCCGTTTCTTTCTTTGGGTGTAATAATTAGTTTCTATTTAAGTTTAGATTTATTCCATATAAATGAATTATTTTTGTAAATTAAAAATTAAAAATAGGGGATTTACCCGCACACCAAAATCTTTGATGTCCGGGTTTACCCTAACAGAGCTTATTGTGGTAATGGCTATTGCCACTGTCATTATGACCTCTATTGTTATTCAGCAGAGTAAGTGGAATGATCAATTAGTTGTCAGTACTCAAGCCTATGAAATGTCTTTAATGATTCGCCAAGCCCAAATTTATGCCCTTGGGGTGAGGGAAAATGTGGCTGGAACCGGAGATAAATTTGACGTTGCTTATGGGATTAATTTTGACATTACTTCTCCTACTCAGTATGTTTTTTTTGTAGATAAAAATAAAAGTGGCAAATTAGATTCAGAAGAATCATTAGAGACTAAATCACTAACAAGAGAAGTCTATATTCAAAAAATTTGCGCTTTTATTCCACCAAAAGCAAAATGTTCGGATCTTGGCGTTCTTAGCAAAGTTTCAGTCACTTTCTTAAGACCATCACCAAATGCTATTATAAAACTTCTTACTTCTTCTAACCAAGAAGTGGCTGCTTATGAACCTCCGGCCATTATTCATCTTTTATCACCGAAAGGGGTTAAATTTTATTTAAGAATAGAATCAAGTGGACAAATATACATTGGAACCGGTGAACCAGTACAATAAAATGAAAAATAAAAGTAATAACTTAAAATTTTTTGATGTGCATTCGCGAAGCAAGCGGGGGTTTACTTTAGTGGAGATGCTTATCGCTGTGACTTTGTTTACTATTATTGCTTTTTTTTCCATTGGAGCAATACTCAGTATTTTTGATGCCAACAGAAAGGCTCGGTCATCAAAAACAGTTATGGACAATTTTAATTTTGCAGTTGAAAATATGGTTAGAAATGTTAGGTTTGGAGATCATTATTACTGTGGAGATTCACCTGACACCTCCAGCACAAATGATTGTTCTAGCGGGGGAGAGTCATTTTCTGTCACATTTGATGGTGTTAGAATAATTTATATGAAGAATGGTGATGCTATACAAAAAAAGGTAGGTGCGGGCAATTACGAGAATATCACTTCTCCAGATACAATAGTACAAAACTTAAAATTTTATGTTTTTAATACTGCATCTTCTGATGACAAGCAACCCTATGTTATCATCGTTATTCAAGGTTATGTTGGTAATAAACCATCAACTCAAACTAAATTTTCTATACAAACTTTAATATCTCAAAGAAAACTTGATTTATGATTAATAAATTAAAAATTAAAAATTTTAAATTAAAAATTCCTGCAAAGCAAGCGGGGTTTACAGTGCTCGAATCGATTGTAGCCATTATGGTATTGTCGCTCTCAATATCTGGCGCTTTTTCGGCTGTGCAACAGAGTTTATCTCAATCAATCATAGCTAAGGACGAAATCAAAGCCTTTTATTTGGCTCAAGAGGCAATAGAAATAATCAGAAATAAAAGAGACACTAATCAGCTTTCAATAATCAGTACTGGTTCAGGAAATTGGTTGGATGGAATATCTGCACTGGCGGGGGACTCATGCTATTTTGGTAAAACATGTCGAGCAGATGCTACTGGGCCCAATAATATTTATCTTTATTCTTGTTCTGGCAGTTGGGATTCTTGTGAAATATTGCGTCAAGATTCAACAACTTTTTTATACAATTATGATGCGAATGATCCAACTACAAATTTTAAAAGAGAGATACAAATAGAATCAATTAATGCAAATGAAGTCGCTGTTACCGTTCGTATTATTTGGACTAAAGGCCTCATCATAACAAGAGAGTTTAAAGTTAAAACAAGTTTATTTAATTGGATATGAAAAATAAGGGAATGACATTATTTATAGCTGTAAGTATAATGGGAATTTTACTTTTTATAAGTTTTGCTGTGGTTAATATTACTATAAAAAGTACTTTGTTTGCTTCTTCTGGACGAGATTCTCAGTTTGCCTTTTATGCAGCAGATGCCGGATTGGAATGCGCTTTATATTGGGATTCAAAGTTTGACGCTTTTTCTACCTCTTCTCATCCTCTTCTTCTTGATAATACCGTATATTGTGGAGGCAGTGGTATTATGACAAATCAAGCGCTGTATGGTACCTCTACTTTGGGAAGGATCGGTTTGGGAGGAGATGCAAATCCTACAAGTCGCTTTAGTTTTATAGTGGATTATAGACTTGGGGTTTCATCTCCTTGCTCTGTTGTGACCGTTTACAAATATTATACAGGTAGTCCGTTAGTATTGAAGACATACATAAAATCACGAGGCTATAATACCTGCGAAATGACCAATCCCAGAAGGGTAGAAAGAGGTATTGAAGTAACATATTAATTTTGTGGTAGTATTTTAGGTATGCAAATACCAGAAGAAATAAAGAAAAGAGTAAAAAATTTACTCAAAATTATAGAGTGCCATAACCATTTATATTACGTAAAAGATGCGCCTGAAATAGAAGATTCGGCCTATGATTCTTTAGTTTTAGAATTAATTAAGTTGGAAGAGGAATTTCCTTCTCTTAAAAAAGAAAGTAGTCCAACTCAAAGAGTAGGGGGGAAACCTCTCAAAGAATTTAAAAAAGTAGCCCATCAAGTTCCCCAGTGGTCTTTTAATGATGCTTTTTCACAGGAAGATATGATGGATTTTGATAAGAGAGTAAAACGAATGCTTGGTGGTAAAATTAATCCAACATATACCTGCGAACTCAAAATAGACGGGCTTAAAATAGTTTTGGAATATGCAGAAGGTGCCCTTCTGCGGGCGGCAACGAGAGGCGATGGGGTAATAGGTGAAGATGTCACTAATAATATAAAAACTATAGGTTCAATACCGTTAAAACTTTTGAAACCCGTTGATATTATTGTGGAAGGGGAAGTGTGGTTGGGTAAAAATAATTTTAAAAAATTAAATGAAGAGAGAAAAAATAAAGAAGAACCACTTTTTGCCAATCCTCGCAACGCGGCTGCTGGCACTATTCGTCAATTAGATCCAAAAATTGTAGCCGAAAGGAAATTGGATTGTTTTATTTATGATGTGGCCGCATTGTCAAAGACGACCTTTAGGGGCAAGGGTCTTCAAAGGTCGTCTTTGACAATGCCCGCGACACAATTTGAAGAACTAGAATATTTACAAAAACTTGGTTTCAAAGTAAATAAACATTTTAAATTGTGCCAAAACATAGAAGAAGTGATAAACTTCTGGAAATTTTGGCAAAACAAAAAAGATAAAGAAGATTATTTGATTGATGGAGTAGTAGTTAAAGTGAATGAAACTAAACATCAAAATACGCTTGGCTTTACTGGTAAAGCGCCACGTTTTGCTATTGCTTTTAAATTTCAGGCAGAGCAGGTGACAACAGTGGTGGAAGATATAGTTTTACAAGTTGGCAGAACAGGAGTTTTGACGCCGGTGGCCCACTTGCGTCCGGTGTTGGTGGCCGGCTCTACCGTCTCACGAGCCACGCTCCACAATGAAAACGAAATAAAGAGATTAGATGTCCGCATTGGAGACACAGTGATATTACAAAAAGCCGGAGATGTTATCCCAGATATTGTTTCAGTGGTGAAAGAAATGCGAACCGACAAAGAAAAAGAGTTTGTTTGGCCCAAATTAGTGCCAGATTGCGGTGGTAATGGCAGCATTGAGAGAATTTCTGGCCAAGCCGCTTGGAAATGCAGAAACAAAAATTCTTTTATACAAAAAAAACGCAAACTTTACCATTTTGTGTCAAAGGCAGCCTTTGACATAGATGGTCTGGGGCCCAAAATAATAGATGCTCTTTTAGATGCCGAACTTATTTCTACTTATGATGATATTTTTACATTAAAAAAAGGCGATTTACTAGCTTTGCCAAGGTTTGCTGAAAAGTCTGTAGACAATCTCCTCGCCTCAATTGAAAAAGCCAAAAATGTCACTTTGCCAAGACTTATTATTTCTCTTTCCATTCCAAATGTGGGTGAAGAAACGGCTCTGCTTTTAGCAGAGAATTTTCAATTTTTAATTTTCAATTTTCAAAAAGCGAAAAAAGAAGATTTAGAAAAAATAGAAGGTGTGGGACCAATAGTGGCAGAATCAATAATTGAATGGTTTGCCCTCAAAGAAAATATAAAAAATTTAAAAAAATTATTGCAATATATAAAAATTGAATCTTCTCCCTCTCAGCTCTCAGCTCTCAGCTCCAAGCTTTCTAAAAAAACTTTTGTCCTGACCGGCACACTTGAAAGTATGAGTCGGGAGGAAGCCAAACAAAAAATTCGCGCTTTAGGGGGCAACATCTCAAGTTCTGTTTCCAAAGAAACAGGTTATGTAGTGGCTGGCGAAAATCCGGGCTCAAAATATAAAAATGCTCAGGAATTAGGGGTAAAAATATTATCCGAAAAAGAATTTCAAAATCTTTTAAAAACCTAATAAAATGCTATTATTGAACCATGATTTCCAAAGAAGAAATTAATAAATTGGCTGATTTGGCCAGAATAGAAATTAAAGAAGAGGAGCAAGAAAAATTGGCTTCAGAAATGGAGGCGGTACTTGATTATATTGGTCAAATAAAATCTGTAACTGGAGGGGAAATAAGTTTTTCCTCCCCTGAACAAAAGGGGGGTCATGGTGGGGTTTTTAATGTAATGCGCGAAGATGAAAATCCAAACGAATCGGGTACTTTTACTGATGATGTTTTAAGAGAAGCGCCCGATAAAGAAAATGGTTATATAAAAGTTAAGAAGATATTATAGAGGGTGAATTATGAATCAAGAATTATGAATTATGGAATTTAAAAATCTAACAATAAAAGAAGCAAGAACACTTTTAGATAAGAAAGAAATTTCGGCAGTTGAGCTTGCAAAATCATATTTAGAAAATATTGAAAATAAAAATAAAGAACTAAATGTTTTTTTGGAAGTTTATGATGATGTTTTAAATCAGGCAGAAATTGCTCAGAAAGTTATTGATAATAGGGAAGCAAAAGAATTAACCGGTATTCCTCTGGCCATCAAAGATAATATTTTAATAAAAGGCAAAAAAGCTAGCTCTGCTTCTAAAATATTAGAAAATTATATAGCCATTTATACAGCTACGGCTGCTCAAAAACTGATAAACCAAAATGTAGTTTTTTTAGGCAGGACCAATATGGACGAATTTGCTATGGGCAGTTCCACCGAAAATTCGGCCTTTGGGGTGACTAAAAACCCTCTAGACCCGTCCAGGGTGGCCGGTGGCTCAAGCGGTGGTTCAGCAGCTGCTGTAGCGGGGAATATGGCTCTTGGAGCCCTTGGATCGGATACAGGCGGTTCGGTGAGGGAGCCGGCTAGTTTTTGTGGAGTAGTGGGTCTAAAGCCAACTTATGGCAGTATTTCTAGATATGGATTAATAGCTATGGGCTCATCTTTAGATGTTATCGGCCCCATAAGCAAAACAGTTTCTGATGCTGAAATTATTTTTAATGCTATTAAAGGCAAAGATAAATATGATAGTACTTCAATAACCTCACCCCTGACCCCTCTCCTAGATGCAGGAGAAGGGAAAAGGAGGGGAAATTTGAAGATAGGTGTGCCTTATCATATTTTAGATCAAGATGGTATTGGAGAAGATACAAAGAAAAATATAACCGAAGCGATAAATAAATTAAAAAATCTTGGTTTTGAAATACAAGACATTTCTCTACCAGATATAGATAAATCACTGGCCGTTTATTATATTGTAATGCCGGCCGAGGTTTCTTCCAATATGGCTAGGTTTGATGGCATTAAATACGGCTTGTCAGTAGATGGCAACCCTTCGACTTCGCTCAGGGCAAGCAATCTTTTAGAAGTTTACAAAAAAAGTAGAGGAGATGGTTTTGGTAAGGAAGTCAGGAGGAGAATTATTTTAGGAACATATGTTCTTTCCTCCGGATATTATGATTCGTATTATGGTAAAGCAATGTTAGCACGAAAAATAATAACAGAAGAGTTTAATAATGCTTATAAAAAAGTAGATGCCATCCTCACTCCGACCACACCGTTTCCGGCGTGGGAAATAGGAGAGAAAAAGACTCCGTTGGAAAATTATTTGGCCGATGTCTTTACCGTGTCAGCAAATATTGTTGGCTGTCCCGCTATTTCTTTACCCTCTGGTTTTTCAAAAATAGATGGAAAAGATTTGTCGCTTGGCATACAATTAATGGCATCACATGGACAAGAAAATATTTTATTTGAAATTGGCAAATCTTTTTTAAATGAAAATTGAAAATTAGAAATTGAAAATTTACTCAAATGCCTCCAAAAGATAAAAAACCAAAAGAAAAACCAGCAGGTTGGAATTTTGATCCATTTGAAGGTCTTATTGTACTACTTTTTTTACTAGCTATTTTGGGAAGTCTCATTCCGACGATTTTGGGTTATATTATTTCTGGAGAGATTTCTTTTTTTGGCTACAAATTGTCCGGTATTTTTGATTTTTTCAAAAATAATATTCAATTTTTTAAGACTCTCGGTTTTGTGATTGCTGGCGGGGCCGCCCTTGGCACTTTTGTTTTTACTAAAAAAGCCGATGCGATTTGGCGTGCTGAAAAAGCCAAATTATACCCAGAAAATATGAAAGAACCACTTTCAAATATGAAAGCCACAAAAAATAAAATGCTTGAGAGGTGGGAAAAGATTGTTTTAAATTCCGAATCCATCAATTCTTCCGATTGGCGTTTGGCGATTATAGAAGCCGATATTATGCTGGATGAACTTTTAGAAAAATTACAATTACCGGGCGATACAATGGGGGAGAGATTGAAAGCGGTAGAAAAAAGCGATTTTGTGACTATAGATGAAGCTTGGGAAGCTCATAAATTTAGAAATATGATTGCCCATGAAGGGAATAATTTCCTCGTAAACCAACGCGAAATCCGCCGTATCATCTCCCTTTACGAGGCGGTCTTCAAAGAATTCTTTCTAATTTAGTTTTATTGCTGTTACCTTGTACGACCAAACTCGCACCTTTTTCCAATGTGAATGATGTTCGCACGCTCCGCGCGCGTGGTGATGTGGATTTTTTTGTATTGTAATCGATCACCAAGCGAATAATAGAAGGAGGAACGAGAAATGTTCAAGTATTCTAATATCTTTGATTTCTTTTCCATAATATTTACCACCCCCTTTTTTCACTCTCTTCAAAACATATTCTTTGACATCTTTGGGTATGTTGTTACCAATTCTACTTTTAAAATTCTCTTTATTATTTTCCATATGTTTCTACGGCGCTCATATTCAGCCATGTCATAGCAGAAATGCCCGAGGACTCATTCTGTATGTGCTTGACCCACCTCTCCCATTCGCGCACATTTTTTGCCGCTAAAAAGAAAAAGGGGAGCGGCAAAACTCCCTAAATTATATTTTTTATTATCCCGCGTAGCTTTAGCGAAGTGGGACATACACCACTCCTTTTCCTGTTTTTCCGACTTGTCTAATTTTACCTTCTTTTTCTAGTATTTCTAAGTATCGTGTGGCGGTAGCATCAGAAACATGAAGAAGTTTCTCTACTTCGTCATTGGTGATCTTTGGGTTTTCAGAAAATAAAGTCAGAATCTCATCAATTTTCTTTATCTTCTTATTTTGCCTTGTGAGGTTGGCTTTTTCTAGATTTTCTTGCCTCTGTTCTTTTCTGTTCTTTTAATGGCTCATTTCCTGCCATTTGAGCCGTTGCGGGTTCTTGGGTGAAAGAGGTAGGAGGTGCATAATTTCAGTTATGGTAACAGTATCGGGAGTTTTTTCGATAGTGATGTTGGGTTTTGTTGGGTCAGTTGTGATTTGTGGGATTAGTTCAGGTTGAGGGATTTCTTGGGTTGGGGTTATTTCGATTAAGACTGGTTCAGGAGTTTTTATTTCTTCCGGCAAAACTGGTTCTGTCGATGGTGCTTCAGGAATATTTTCCAGCGTAGGAGTAGGTTCCTGCGGAACAGGATTTTCGGAAGAAGTTGGTTGTGAAGTTTCGTCTGACATAAATATATTTTAGCAAATATGATAGTATTTTTGTATGAAAGATTTTGATAATTGGAACAAGGAGAAAAAGCAAGTCAACAAAAAAGAAGTCGCCTATGATTTCTTTTATCATCCTCGTGAAGTTTGGTGGTGTGCTATTGGAGTCAATGTTGGTGTAGAAGCTGATGGCAAGCATAATAATTTTGAAAGACCGATACTTGTCATAAAAAAATTTAACAAGGATCAGTTCTGGGGAGTTCCTCTTACCTCAAACGAAAAGGTTGGCGAATTTTATCAAAAGATAAAACATGATGCAGGTATCTCATGGGCATCGTTATCTCAAATTAGAGTATTCAGTTCAAAAAGACTGCTTCGTAAGATCGGTATGATATCGGAAGATGAGTTTGAGATGATTCATAACAAGTTGAAGGGCTTGCTATAAAAAATCGAAACCCCACGTCTAAGGTGGAGTTTCTCGGAGCCCGAAGGCACTAATAGATTACAGTATACGCGAGCCATTATGAATGTCAAATGAAAAAGTGGGAATTGCGGATATTCTCGTTGGACTCTATATTTGATTGAAAACTTTCCATAACCATTTATCTTATATTGGCCCGGACACCAAAATTTCTCACCAAATCAGACAAGTCACCTTCGTGTTGCGGAGTTTGGATTCGCACCAAAATTTTCAGGTTATGAGCCTGACGAGTTACTATTACTCTACCCCGCAATATCTAAACATTATATACTCTTTTTGTTTTTTGGCAATTATGATAAAGTGTAAAAACTGTCGGGATAGCTCAGTTGGTAGTAGCACGGCATTCATAAAGCCGAGGTCGTGGGTTCGAGCCCCACTCCCGACACAAAAAGCAGAATTATATTCCAAAAGTATCTAGGGTGGTTGTGTAATTGCTAATAAAAGAGGGGATGACAAACATCATGGCTATGAGCGGCAAGATAATGACTGCTATCGTGATAATACCTGTCCACATAATAATCTTTCTTGTTTTTTCAACTGACACATAAATTTCATCTATTTTCTTTTCCAAACTTACCATTTTATTTTGAACTTCTTGATCCATATTGAGAGATTAATAATATGGTCAAATTGTAGCATTTTTTTAAAAAATCTGTTAAATTTACTTACGCAATTATAAATTGCGGCTGTAGCTCAACGGTAGAGCACTCGCCTGTCACGCGAGAGGTCGTGGGGTCAGCACCCATCAGCCGCGCAAGATTGGACAGAATTGCGAAATTGGCTTTTCTGTCTTACATAGATTAGGTTTTTCCAGTTCCAACCGAGAAATTTCTTTCTCGACGGCTTTTCGCTTTTTTGCGATTGATTCCAGCCAAATACGCCGAGTGGAAAATTTTGTTTGATAAAATAGTCCCGCTTTTGGACGAAGAAGTGATTTTTGTAGGTCATTCTTTGGGGGGTATATTTCTGGCAAAATACCTTTCCGAAGAAAGTTGTTCGAAAAAAGTGAAAGCGGTTTTTCTTGTGTCTGCTCCGTTCAACACCGGTAGTGAATGGGACAGGAATGTTGATTTTATTCTTCCTGAAGATATGAGCGAATTATCGAACCAGGTTGAGGATATTTTTCTGTACCACAGCAAGGATGATCCGATAGTGCCATTTTCTGACTGTTTGAATTATAAAAAAGCTCTGCCGAGGGCTCAAGTCAAAGTATTTGAAGATAGGCAACATTTCAATCAAGAGAATTTTCCTGAAATTTTAGAAGATATAAAAAATTTATAAAAATATGGAAATAAAATCACAGTTAACAAAATTATTTTTCCAATTTTAAATTGGAAATTTTAGAAAGTTGCTTTTCCTTAGTTAAAAATGTAATATGGATACTATGAATAAATCAGGAATAATGCTTCTTACATCAACAGGTCTTTCCAGTAAAAATGTTTATGACAAATTTGTTGAGATTAAATCTTCAAAAGATCTTGAAAAGGCAGTAATGATAACTACTGCGTCTACTGACAAAGAAAACAATCAATATAACCAAATGGGCTTATCCCAACTAAAATCGGCTGGTATTGAAGTCGTTGATTTTTATGATTTTGAAAATGACGAACTGAAAGACCTGTCTTCTTATGATGTTATCTATGTTTGTGGTGGAAATACTTTTAAACTTATGAAATTTGCTAGGGAAGCAAATTTTGATAAAGACGTAAAATCTTTACTTGAAAGGGGAGGAGTTTATATTGGAGTAAGTGCTGGTAGCCTTATTGTCGGATCATCTATTCAAATAGCCAATGAAGTTCATCCCGATAAAAACGAAGTTGCTCTTACAGATTTCAGTGGTTTCAATATCACAAACCTTATTATTTTCCCTCATTACTCATTAGATATTGAAGAAGAAATCAAATCCTTTGAAAATACAAACAATGTCAAAATTGAGAGAGTAGGTAACTCTCAAGCAATTCTTGTTGAAAACGGAGAAAAAGCTCTGGTTTAAAATTTGACTTAATCTGAAAAATGTTTACTATTGTAGTTGGTTTGTTGGGAGTTTCCCAGCTTTGACAATTATGGTCATGAAAGGAGATGAGTGTGAAAAAGCGTCTTGTGTTTATTACCGACTGCTTAGATCTAGCATACAGCGAGTTGCGCGGAACGGTGTTGTCGCAACTACACAAACTGGGCAGCGACATCAATCTGGAAATTGAACCGGTTGTGCCAGTAAAGCCATTCTCAATCATCAACGGAAGCTTCGTCTTGCGATTGATGGCTGATGCATATCCGGAAGAAACAATTTTCTCAGTCATTTTGAATCCGTTGAGAGAACGCCCGGCTCGCCTTATCGGAAAAACCAAAACCAAGAAGTTTTATTTCTTGGGAGCGAACACGGGAGTATTCGACTGGTTCCTTAATGATTTTGGGATAGACGAATTGTATGAAATTCACGATCCCGGGTTTTTCCCGTTTGGAGGTAAATATGTGCACGCTCCGGCGGCAACACAAATTGCTTCTGGCGGGTTACTCAGTCTGATTGGAAGTAAATTTGACTCTAGTGGTTTGGTGAAGTTGGACATACCAAACGGGACAATTCTACACATAGACAACTTTGGCCTCATGAAATTCAGGGGTGTCCTGCCCCAATTCAGCGAAGGAGACAAACTAACCGTTGAAATTTCTGGAAATCCTTTCTCTGCCGTTTATGCCAAAAGGATGATGAGCAGAGAAACCGGAGAATGGGTTGTATACCCCGGCAGTTCTCTCGGATTACCGGAGATCGGAAAAGTGCGTCAAAATGGTGCCGAAGAAATCGGAGCCAAAGTCGGAGACGTTGTCAAAATAGTTCTATGAATAATCAAAAAATAAACCCCTAGCACCTGTCGTTGGTGTTAGGGGTCTTTTTGTAAAATAGGAAGCATAACTACGCCTCCTTGGAGAACAATTTGCTGAACATCTCTGTTCCAAATCCGCTGGTTATAAGGTGCTCTCTTTTGCTGTTTAGCAACTTTCTTGTCCAATCACAAGCACCTCCTCCTGCTAGTTGATATCTGTCGCCGGTGGCATTATGCGCCGTCAGTTTGTAACAAAGTCCGGAGTAGTAACCAATGCCGGAACATCTGGTTAAATCAAAGTAGAAATGCACTGACGGGTACTTATTTCTGAGCGGTTCAATCATCTGTTTTTCCGTGAACTGAAGCTCTCTGATATAAGTCTCCAATTCTGGATGTGCAACAGATATGTCGCGAGCGTTATCAATTTGATCTGGTAAATCAATTGAGCAGACATCGAACAGTCTGAGTGTTTTGTCTTTTGCTCTGCGAATCACTTCTTCTCTACTGATACGACCGTCTGAGATAAGTTTTTGGACAATTCTTATGTCTGAAATTGCAACAGACAAATCTTTCGCCTCATATCCTATGTCAGGTGAACGCATCAGGAAATTAATCCAGATCTCAATATGAGCCGACAAAGAATCCAGTTCAAATTTATTGAGACCAGCAACATCTCTAGCGGCAGAAGCGAGTGCGAAAGCTCTAAAATGAGAAGTGAGCCCAGAATTCTTCGGAAAATTTTGAATCCTGAGCGCGCGGTGACTTGTCGCCAAATGGACTTCCGAACTTTCTTTAGTGGTCCTTATCAGTCTTCTCCTGTGGGCGCATTCTACGGCCAGAGCCATACTCGAATCGCCAATCACTTCCACATTCCTTATTGTAGGCAGTACTACTTTTGGATTGAGTGTCGTAAGAGCCGAGTTGGCCCCGACTGGATTTACCGGGGATAATTCTATTGCTGAAAAATAATCGGGAACAACTTCGTAAAGCAATCCATCAATCCCGATCATTTTCCTTTGGTCAGATTCGGCAACTGTGCTGAAGCGATTTTCTTTGTAGTTTTGCATCACATCAGCGGGACCGATATCTTCAATCCTTTTTTCAAAGATTTGAAGGAGCAAAGTGTGAAAATTTGCCCAGTTTAGATTTTTAGACGACAACGCCTCGACAATATTTTCTATGCCGATGGCAGCAAGAATCCTGTCTACACCTTTCATTTTCCCATCTCCTCATTAAGTTGTAAATTTGCAGATTTCTGATTGTTATAATACATTTATTATTAACACTAGTCAAGATAACAAGGTAATGTCTAAAAACTTTATAAAGTTAGGCAAATATCAAAAAGTTTATAAAGTTGGCAAAGCTGTCATTTCGGCCCTACTTTTATTAAAATCTGGTATATAAAGGGCACTATTTTGGGACCTAATTGCAGTTCCAACGTCCGTGACCACGCCGCGCAAATAAAACCGCCGAAAGGCGTGTTTTTATTTGCGCGGCTGAGCAAGCCAACTGCTTGGCTTGCGTATGGGTGCTGACGGGCGCAGCCTTATTTTTGTAGCAACAAAAATGGGCGAGCCGGGGTCGCGGAAATTTTGTTTTGACGAAAACAAAATTATCTGTGACCAGCACTTCACCCATCAGCCGCGCATTGAAAAAGAACCATATTTCTGTGGTTCTTTTAGGTCTGCTGAAAGAGCGGTCATTATTAAAGCAATAACAAAATTTCCCACTAAAGCCACCTAACTATGATAGTCAATTTTAATATTCATTCTTATATTATGATTTGTATAGAGTTATAATACAATTATGGATGACTACACAAGGTTTAATCTATACGAAGCTATTTTTTGGATATTAGTTGGTATTGCTTGTTACTTTATTAATAAATATCTACCAGCTAAATACAAAAATATATCTTTATCTGCTTCCTTTGTTTTTATTTTCTTTGGTATTTCTGATTTTGTAGAGATAAAAACCCAAGGTTTTTTTTAGTCCAATTATATGGTGGTTGTTGATATGGAAGATTGTTTGCGTAGTTGCACTGATATTGATAATTATCTGGTATCTTAAATTAAGATTAAAAAGTAACTAATATGTTAGGATATAGATTGTTGTATCGTTTTTCCTTTCAAATTCAATTCTACTTCGATAAGCTCAGTATCCACAAACACCCCAGACGGGGTGTGGAGTGTTTCGGCTCTTTGCTTTTTCTAAATTTTTGATGGTATTATTTAGGTATTAATTAAAAATAATTTAAAAATATGTCTGAGTCATTTGATGATACACCACCCAAAAAACCGCCTCAGAGCGAAAAATCTAAAATTCGTTCTGAAAAAAGTGGTTCAGATGAAGATGAGATGATAAAAAATGAGATAGATAAGATAGAAGAAGATTATCTTAAATCTAAGAACGCGGAAATAGAAAATGATTACAAAGAAGAGATGGGAAAAATAAAAAATACAAGAGACAAAATAGAAAGAATCACCGCCTATATTGATGCTTATATTGGTAAACACCCAAATAAGGCTGACAAAAAAATGTCTCTGGATGAGTTTACTGATATTGCAAACAATGAGAGCGATTTCAATACTTCAATTAGAGATTTAATAAACAAGTGGTTAGATGATCATGGGGGTAAAATTAATTTAGAAAAATCACTCGGATTTTTTTTGAGATCTATTTGGGAAGAATGGATGGAATGTCAAAAATTGTTAGACCCAGGGCCAGAAGAACCAGGGGAAAATAAAGAATAATATTATCAACTAATAAATTTTATGCTTAGAGAATTTAAACAATTTTTGCTCCGCGGTAATGTCGTCGACCTAGCGGTCGGTGTCGTTATTGGTGCCGCTTTCGGAACCATCGTTTCAGCGCTGGTCTCTGATTTGCTTACTCCATTTATTGGGGCAATTGCCAAAGTACCTGATTTTGGAGGACTTTCGTTTACCATAAATGACAGCCAGTTTATGTATGGACACTTTATAAATGCGTTGATATCTTTTGTATTAGTGGCCGCTGCTATATTTTTCTTTATTATTAAACCAATGAACCTCTTGATTGCCAAATCACGCAAGGAACCACCAGCTGATCCCACTACCAAAAAATGTCATGAATGCATGAGTGAGATTCCAATAAACGCCAAAAGATGCGCCCATTGTGCCCAGGTCGTTTCTTAAATATATTTTAAATTACAGTTTGGAAATCTCCTTAAGGTCGTGATCAGGGAGATAGAGAAGTACTGCACCAAGAATTATTCCACCCAATCCAGTAAAAAGATGACTACTACCAAATACATAAATATCTATTCCATCTAAAACATACCAAATACCTCGCCAAATCAAAACTAAGCCGATGACTATGTAAATATTTTTGGCGAAATAGACAATCAATTTTGCTGTTTTCATATGCTACTATTATAGCAAGTATGAAGAAGTTACTGCAATATATTCTACTTTTTGGTTTGATTGCCACATCGGGTTATTTTATATATCAAGAAACTCTAAGTCCATGCGATAAAACACTGGAATATAGCATTGGCCGATTTGATACAGAGTTTGGGATTTCGGAGAGTGAATTTAAGTCATATATTTCTGATTCAGAAAAAGTTTGGGAAAAAGCTTTAGGTAGGCAAGTCTTTGTTTATAAACCAGAGGCAGAATTTAAGATAAATTTAATTTATGACGAAAGGCAATTGTCGACTACCCAAAAGCAAAAAACAGAATTTGGTTTATCGGCTGTAGAATATACTTTCAGGAAACTTGATGCCGAGTTTAGCGTTTTCAAAAATAAATATGAAAGTGAGGTTGCTTCTTATGAAAGAGAGCTCTCAATATATAAAGAAAGGAAGGCTACTTATGATGCGACGGTGTCATTTTGGAATAAAAAAGGGGGAGCACCAGCAAACGAATATCAAGCTTTAGAAACCGAGAGGAATTATTTGAATAGCGAAACTCAAAATTTAAATAACCAAACTGCTTCAATCAATGCAATGGCCAGAGAGTTAAATACTCTTCTTCTAGAACGCAATATAAAAGCGGCTGAGTATAATAAGGTAGCTCAAAATTATAATAAAAAATACAGTGATGGTTTGGAATTTAATCAGGCCGAATACAAAAGCAGTTCGTCTTTTGGTGGGAGAGGTGAAATAAATGTCTATCAATTTGGTAATAAAAAAGATTTAATTTTGGCTCTTTCTCATGAGCTTGGTCACGCTCTGGGTATGGGTCACACCGAAAATCCCAAATCTATAATGTATTATTTGACCGGCATCAACACCGAAACTACCCCCACTTTATCAGCTGAGGATTTAGCTGAATTGAAAAGAGCTTGTGAAATATGATACCATCTCTCAAGTAAGCCGTTGTAGCTCAGTTGGTAGAGCACGTCATTGGTAATGACGAGGTCAGCAGTTCAATCCTGCTCAACGGCTCCGCTATCAGAATGAAGGGTTTTTTGGCGGGATTTTGGCGGGCAGAGATGATACTTCTATTTCAAAACGAGGTGATGATGAGTTTGATGATTAACTAAAATAGTTTAAGATTGGAATATCGCCGACTTAGCTCATCTGGTAGAGCAGCGGTATCGTAAACCGCAGGTGGTCGGTTCAAGTCCGACAGTCGGCCCCTTTATTTATTTTATGGTATACTCATTCTAGGCCATGAGAATTGACAACTCTCAGTAGAGACCTTTGTCAACCGTGGGGAGAGGCAAGGTGGATTCGTGGCGAGCGAATCCGAGACCCTTGTTTCTCCAGCGGTTTTTTGTTTGTTTTGGTATACTCATATTATGGATAGTGAAAAGGTAAATATAGAGCAAAAAATTGAGGAACTTGAAAAACAGATGATAGAACCTGATTTTTGGGCTGACAAAGATAGAGCTCAAGCAGTCATCAAAGAAATTCAAAAATTAAAAGGGTGGGCCGGAGGCGAAGCCGAAGGGTATGATAAAGGGGATGCGGTGATGACCATTTTTTCTGGCGCTGGCGGTGATGACTCCGAAGATTTTTCGGCCATGCTCCTCCGGATGTATTTTAAATATTTTGAAAATAAGGGTTGGGGCTATTCTATTTTGCATGAAAATCAAAATGATCATGGGGGATATAGGAATATAACAGTTGAAATCTTAGGCAATCCCTCGACAGGCTCGGGACTAAGTGGTCCTTACGGCACACTTCGAAATGAGTCTGGGGTACACAGATTAGTGCGCATTTCTCCTTTTAATGCCAATGCCAAGAGGCACACTTCTTTTTCAATGGTGGAGGTGATTCCTAAGTTTGATAAAAATAATTTGAATGATATTGAATTGGATGAAAGCGAATTAAAAATTGAGTTATCGAGATCGAGTGGCCCAGGTGGGCAAAATGTAAATAAGAGAGAAACAGCTGTTAGAATTGTTCATATACCAACCAATATTTCGGCTCAAGCTGATGGCGAAAGAAGTCAGGCTCAAAATAAAGAAAAAGCGCTAGCTGTTTTGAAGGGTAAAATTTTTAAAGCTCTAGAAGAAAAAAGGATTGAAAAGCAAGAAAATATGTATATCAGCAAAACTACTGAAGTGGCCTGGGGCAACCAGATTCGCTCTTACGTTTTGCATCCTTACAAAATGGTCAAAGACCACCGCACCAATATTGAGACCAGCGATATCTCCGGTGTTTTGGAAGAAGGAAAGTTGGATGAGTTTATTTCAGCTGAGCAAAAACTTTAGAAATATGGTATAATAGAAATATGACTATCCATGAATTTATAAAAGAAAGGCCTTATCTTGTTTGGTATGTGGGCAAAAAAGACCTAGACCGACTTGATGAACCATCCATTGTTGAGCATGTTTTGAATTACGGCAATTGGGATAATGTGCAAAAAATGATTAAAATTTTAGGTTTAAAAAAGACTGCTGAAATTTTTTACAAAAAATCTACACCTGATAAATTTGGCAGACAAAATTATCGTCCGGAAATTAAACATTATTTTCAGTTGTATTTTAATAAGCATATTCAAAATGCATAAAGAAATTCTTACTGATGCACAAAATAAATTATTCAAAAAGTTTTGGCTATAGAATAAAAATACCAAACCTCTTAACTCTAGCGGCTATGAAAGCCTTTGCTTTAGGGCAGCGAGCCAAGTGGAAAGATTATGTTGATTTGTACTTTATTATTAAAGACCATTTTTCGATTAGTCAAATTTCCCAAAAAAGCCAAGAAATTTTTGGGCCTGTGTTTAATGAAAAACTTTTCAGAAGCCAACTGGCTTATTTTGATGGTATAAATTACGAAGAAGTTGTGAATTTTTTACCTGGCTTTGAAGTGACAGACGAAATAATCAAGCAAAAACTGATTGATTTTAGTTTGGAATAAGCTATTGACAAAGTAGGGTGTTTGGGTGTATAATATAGGTAGGAGGCGTTAGAAATGAAGATTCTGACTCTTGTTTTTGTTTTTTTGTCGTTCTTGCTTCCCGCAGACGGCCAAACTGTTATTTTCGGTATGGACACATCGATATCGGCCGGCATGTCCTACAAAAATCCAGCCATCGGTGGTTTCGCTGATGTTCGCTTGGTAAAAGGCAGGTTAATCAGCATTAACATGATTGAACTGGCCAATGACCAAAAGGTGTTTGAGCCAAACGGCTCAACACTGCGTGGCAGAACCGAAGTTGGTGTTTTTATCACCCCGACGATCGTAGTGACTGGATTTGGCAGTTTTGCTCAACAAACGAATGTGGACTACACCAAAACGGCAGTGAATCCCGGAGTGGGTTTGCGTAAGTATTTTGGCAAAGGTCTTCAGGCCTATGCCAGATACGCACTCTCCGATGCTACTAGTCCCAACAAAATTAGTAGCATCGGGGGGGGGGTGGAGCAGTTTGTTCCATCAAGAAGGAGAATCGGTTTGTATTGGGGAGTATTCGAATCATTCACAACATTCATCCAACCAAACGAACCAGACCGATCTTTGCACGGATTCAACGTCTCGGGGCAAATCGGCATCTGGTTTTCCCGCTCAAAGGAGTAATTTCCTCAGCTCCGCAACAGAAAAAGCCCCGCGCTTGCTGTTGCGGGGCTTTTTCGTTGGGTGGTTTTGTATGTAGCCCCTCACTTTCGCAAGGTGAGGGGCAGTTTTCCGTAAGGAAAACAGGGTGGGGTCGAGGAACTTTGAGGGTGACCCTTTGGGCAGGGTCTTCAAGGGTCACCCTCTGGGACAGGAAATTTCAAATCTGATATAATAAACTTATGTCTATCATCTTTGATAATGTTTCAAAAAAATATAGCGATAACTGTCTCGCCTTAGACCAAGTTTCTTTTGTTATCAAACCAAATGAATTTGTTTCATTTGTTGGGCCATCAGGGGCGGGTAAAACCACGCTATTAAAAATGCTTTTGGCAGAAGAGAAACCAACTAATGGCAAAGTGATGCTCCACGATATGGATATCAATTTTCTTTCCAGTAAAGATATAAATTTTATGAGGAGGAAAATTGGAGCAGTTTTTCAAGATTTTCGTCTTTTGCCTCAAAAAAATGTTTATGAAAATATTGCTTTCGCTATGGAAGCGGCTGGCCGACCAGACGAGGAGATAGAGTCTGATGTGCCCCACGTTTTGGAATTGGTAGATTTGGGCAATAAAATTTGGAATTTTCCCAAAGAACTTTCGGGTGGGGAAAAACAGCGGGTGGCTATTGCTCGAGCAATCGTCAACCAACCTGATATAATTATTGCAGATGAGCCGACTGGCAATTTAGATCCGGCCAATACTTATGATATTGTTCAGATTTTAAAGAAAATAAATGATCTGGGTACGACAGTAATCCTGACTACTCACAACAAAGGAGTGATAGACTCAATTGACAGGCGAGTAATTACTATGCAGGAAGGTAGGGTTATAAGAGATGATATGACGGGGAAATATATATTATAAAATGGAAAAAACAGAATTTAAAACAAAATTAAGAAGAATTACCAAAGCGGGTTTTTTTAATTTTTGGCGCAGTGGCTATGTTTCACTTGCTTCAGTGTTGGTGATGGTGGTTACTTTGTCAGTCATCGGCTCAGTTATTTTTGTCAGCGCTGTTTTGAATATCACAATGGAAGAATTGCGTAACAAAGTTGATATAAATGTGTACTTTATTACTACTAGTTTAGAAAAAGACATTCTTTCCTTAAAAACAAAAATTGAGTCTTTGCCGGAAGTTTCCAGTGTGAAATATGTCAGCCGAGAAACTGCCTTAGAAAACTTTAGATTAAGACATGAAAACGACCAGATTACTCTTCAAGCTCTAGATGAATTGGGGGACAACCCTCTCGGAGCAACTCTAAACATAAAGGCACTGGAGCCTTCCCAATACGAGGGCATCGCCAACTTTTTAAATGAAGAAAATATTCTTTCTTCGGAGGGCGAAAAAATAATTGATAAAATTAATTATTTTGAAAATAAGATAGCTATAAACAAACTTTCCCGAATTATAAATTCAGCTGAACGTTTGGGGCTAGTGCTTTCTTTGGCTTTGATCGTTGTGTCGATTGTCATTACTTTAAATACTATTCGACTGACGATATATATTTCTCGAGAGGAAATTTCGGTGATGCAGTTGGTAGGAGCTAGCAAGAATTATGTGAAAGGGCCTTTCGTGGTAACTGGAATATTGGTTGGTCTGATTTCCGGACTGATTACAATGCTTCTGTTTTTTCCTATATCTTATTGGCTCGGCGGAATGACCGAGAATTTTTTCATTGGATTTAATATTTTTAGTTATTATTTAGGTAATTTTTTCCAGATTCTTTTTATTGTTGTTGGATCGGGGGTGGCTATCGGAGCGGTGTCAAGTTTCTTGGCAGTTCGTAAGTATTTGAAATTGTAAGATCTTTAACGGAATGAAAAAGAAAAATCATAAATACATATTTGTAGTGGGGGGAGTTATGTCTGGAGTCGGCAAGGGTATTGCCTCATCATCTATTGGTAAAATTCTTCAATCTAAAGGTTTTCGGGTGAACCCCATCAAGGTTGACCCTTATTTAAATGTGGATGCTGGCAATATGAATCCAACCGAACATGGTGAAGTTTTTGTGCTTGATTCTGGTTTAGAGACTGACCAGGATTTAGGAAATTATGAAAGATTTTTGGAAATAAACCTCTCCGATGATGACTATATGACCTCGGGGATGATTTATAAACACGTGATAGAAAAAGAGAGAAGTTTAGGATATAGAGGCAAATGTGTAGAAGCCATCCCTCATATCACCGAAGAGATTATCCGTAGATGGAAAAAAGCAGCCGATAATCATGAATCAGACGTTTCTCTTATTGAGATTGGTGGTACCATTGGCGATTACCAAAATATTCTTTTTATTGAAGCCGCCAGAACTCTCAAAATAAAATACTCTCAAGATGTGATGTTTGTGATGGTCTCATATTTGCCGGTGCCGGGCTCATTGGGAGAGATGAAAACTCGTCCAACTCAAAATGCAGTCCGTCAATTAAATTCTTATGGCGTCCAGCCAGATATAATTATTGCTCGTGGAGTGCAACCTCTTGATATTAGAAGAAAAGAAAAGATCGCTATGGCCTGCGCCCTGCCGGTAGAAAATATTATTTCTGCTCCGGATATTAAGAGTGTCTACGATGTGCCGTTAAATTTTGAAAAAGATAAAATTGGTTCGGTTATTTTAAAAGCGCTTCATATGCGTACCAAATCTCACAATGGCGATTTAGAGGAATGGAAAAAATTTGTTCAAAAATCAAAAAATAGTAAAAAAGAATTAGAGATAGCGGTAGTTGGTAAATATTTTGATACAGGTGATTTTGTGCTTTCTGATGCTTATGTTTCTGTCATTGAAGCTATCAAATTTTCTTCCTATTGGGCCGGGGCGCAAGTTAAACTAACCTGGATAAATTCAAAAGAATATGAAATTAACACCAGGAAAATTTCAGAGCTTAAAAATTATGATGGGATAATTGTGCCAGGTGGTTTTGGTGAAAGTGGAGTAGAAGGAGTGCTCGTGGCCATAGAATATGCTCGCAAAAATAAGATTCCATACCTGGGACTTTGTTATGGAATGCAATTGGCGGTTATAGAATTTTGCCGAAATGTTTTGGGTTGGGAAGACGCCCACACCGCCGAAATAAATCCAAAATCCTCTAAGGTGGTGATAGATATTATGCCGGAACAAAAGAAACTGCTAGCCGAAAATAAATATGGCGCGACTATGCGACTAGGCAGCTACCCAGCTGTATTAAAAAAGGGGACTTTAGCTTATGAAGCATACTTGTCCGCCGAAGTTTTAAAGAAGGAAGATGATAAAAATGAAATTTCTGAAAGACATCGTCATCGTTATGAAGTTAATCCAGAATATATCACCGACATAGAAAATGCAGGGATGATTTTTTCGGGAACATCACCAGATAACAGACTTATGGAAATTGCCGAATTACCAAAATCTGTTCATCCATTTTTCCTTGGCACCCAATTTCATCCCGAATTTAAGGCCAGACCAATTCATCCGCACCCACTTTTTTCAGCATTTGTGGAGGCTTGTTTAGATGATAAAAAAAGAAAAGATACTTTGTTTAATTAGACGCCTATTTTCCTCCTCTGAGAAAGGCGACGCTTTTTTATTGTAAAAAAGAGATTTTTTTGGTACTTTTAGCACATTGGGAGATCGTCTAACGGTAGGACAGCGGACTCTGAATCCGCTAATCTAGGTTCGAGCCCTAGTCTCCCAGCCCGAATAAAACAAGTTTTATTATTTGTATATATTAAACTATAGACAGAAACCAGCTTCACTTATGCGATGCGGCCAAGTGGGCCTGGAGCCTCTGTTCAGTTGACTTTGGGCGCCTCACCTCCGGGTGGCGCGCCCTTTTTTATGCATAAAATTAAATTTGGGTTTAAAAATTAAAAATGCTAGAATAGTCAAATGAAAACTTTTATTTGGATAGGGGGAATCATAATAATATTAATAGCCCTAATGGTTTGGGGAGTGGGGGGGACAAGTGTTAGCACTTCTTTTGAAGTAGGGGCTGTTAATCTAATAGATAATGTGAAAGGCAATGCTAGCTCAAGTGTAGTCATAATTGAATACAGTGATTTCCAATGCCCAGCTTGTCGCACCTACTACTCAATAACAAGGCAACTTATGGCTGAGTTTGGTGGAGAGGTTGCCTTTGTTTACAGACATTTTCCCCTTACTGGTATTCACGCCAATGCAGAGTTAGCGGCAAGAGCGGCGCAGGCCGCTGGCAAACAAGGCAAATTTTGGGAAATGCATGACCTTTTATTTGAGAAACAAGATGAGTGGTCTAAAATGGCCAATATCCAACCCATTTTTGAATCCTATGCCACTCTTCTAGGAATATCAGTTGAACAATTTAAGATTGACTGGGCTTCACAAGAAGTTAAAGATTTTGTTAGGGCTCAGAGAAATAATGCCATAAAATTAGGCCTGCAAGGCACACCAACATTTTTTGTAAATGGTAAGCAAATTCAAAACCCTACCTCAGTTGAAGAATTTAGGTCAATTATTCAGAAAGCATTACAAAATTAAGCGAATTATTTATTAACAGCTTTAACTTGGCTATATCTTACATAGTTGTAAAATATAGGTATGAGTTATTCTGATATTTATCTTGCCGTTGCTTCAGTCGCCACTATTACGGTGGCCGGGCTTTTAATTTTAGGCTTGATGTATGTCCTGGCTATTCTTTATGATGTCAAAAAACTTTCCAAACTGGCCAGAAAAGAAGCCGAATTTATTGCTCGAAGTTTTGCCAAAGGGGCTAGTATTTTAGGTAGCGAACTCTCTAGTGAAGCATCTGGCTTTGTTAGAACTATTTTTACTTTACTTATTTCTCAATTTGCTAAACCAAAAAGTTTTAAATCTAGAAAAAGAAAAATCTTAAATTCTTAATTAAATATGTCAAAAATATTAAAATCTTTTTTATATATTGCTATCTGTGCCTTTGCTTTCGTAATAATAATGAAAGCTTATAGTTCTTCATTTGCCTCTAAAACAGCCACTGTTTTTGAATGGGAGAAAGAGGTTAGTATTTATTTGAGCAATAGCAAAATGGGCTCAAGTGATGATTGTACCTTGGTCTTTTCAGTCACTCGTAAAATTTTAAATGCTGAAACTTTTGGCCCAGGCGCTCTAGAGGCATTACTCAAAGGCCCAACTTTGGAGGATAAGGAAAATGGATACACAACATCAATAAACGATAATGTTTTAATTCAAAGATTTGAAATTTTAGACAATGTAGCCTATGTTGATTTTAATTCTCGTTTTAATGAAAGGATGGGCGGTTCCTGTCGAGTTCAAGCAATTAAATCTCAAATAGAAAATACTTTAAACGCTCTGTCCGATATTGATTCGGTGGTTATTTCAGTAAATGGCGAGACCGAAGGCATTTTAGAGCCGTAAAATGAGGTGACCCCGGTCTTTTGAACCGGGGTCATTTGTCTTGTTCCTCCTTTGGAACATTATTCCCTAGAGTGGGACTGTCATGACCCTCCTCTTTCGGATCCTTTTTTTCTCTTTTTATTGGAACATTTCCCCACTTGGGGCTGACTCCAACAATCTTAAAGAGCTTTTCTGGTAGCATACTCATATATTATAATAATTATTAAAAATAGTCAATTACATTGTCGCCGCAAGACCTCCTCGGCTATCTTGCTCAGAATTATAGACCTCCTCCTGCAAGCTTAAAATATCATGATTAGCAAAATTTTTGTGTTCTCTGACAATCTCAGCAATTTCTTCTGCTGTTGGTGGAGAACTTTTCACTTTTTATCCCTCTTGAATCTATATTAAATCTTCCAGTAACCAAATCTTCTCTTACTTGACCAAAAATTTCGGACATTTTACTACTCGATCTAATGTAATCTAAAAATTTTTTACCTAGTTGCCTTATAACATTGTCCATATCACTTTCTGTGAGATTAATACATCTCTCTACCAAAATATTTTCAACCTCAGCAAATTTAATGACACTACTGCCTTGTGTTTTTGCTACGACAGCTTGAAATATTTTATCTAACAGATTTCTATCTTCTAATATGCTTTTTCTTGCTTCTGTTAGCAATTCATCATATTCACTTCTTTTTATATTGTTGAGATTGACTGGTATCTCCAAATCTTTCACTTCTTCCTTATGACCCGGAAATTTACCAGCCTTGGTATGAGCGTCTTTTTCCAACAACGATATTCTTGGCCTAGATGGCGGGGTTGGAGTTGGGCCGTTTTCAATTTGCATTTTCATATTATTTATTTTGTATCAACTTTAGGAATAAAAAGCAAACCAAGGAGGGTGAAGGTGGCTAGGAAGTAGAATGAGGCAGAATATGAGAAAAAGTAAACAATTGGCCAAGCGATAAGCGGGGCCAAAACATAGGCAAATGAGCGAACCATACGGAAGACACTTATTTCACTCACATCTTTTTCCTTAACATGTTTGAAAAAATAAGTTTCGCTGGCTATTTCTACCAAACTAGCGCCGACACGAGTAGCAAAAAGGACGATTGCCCAAATCCAAAAGACAGGAGCAGAAATGGTTGGAATCAAAAAAGTAGTGACAGACATTATTATAAATCCTACTATTAAAATTTCTTTCTCGCCAATTTTTTTATCAGCTAAAAAGCCAGCTGGCCACTGGAAAAGCAAAAACGGCAAAAGCATTATGGTGAGCATTAAACCGATTTTATCCCAGCCGAAACCTATTTGTTTGCTCAATAGTAGTGGGAGATAAATAACCATCCAAGAATAAAAAAAGTTGAGAACAAACTGAACGAGTGCGATTCTGAGTTGGTCTTTGACTTTCCACAAAAGTTTAAAACCAGAAAATATTTTGATTTTAGCTGGGTCGGTATTTTTCATATTTTTAAATGATAGGCCAACTATCGGCAACAAAATAATCATGGCTAACCCTGCCAAAAGATACACTTGGCTAAAATCATTTTGGATTATGAGTATAGTTAATGCCAAGGGAGATATAATCCAAGCGATATTTGAAAAAGTTAAGAGTGCACCTCGTTTATTACCAGTGGTGCTTTCAATCTTTGTCTCCTGTTCGAGACAGAGATCAAGCCAAAAATATAATACCGAAGCGAAAGCTAATTGAATAATAAAAAAGAGGATAATGAGCGGGGCGGAATTCAAAAATCCCATTCCCATAATCGCCAGTATTTCAATCACAATAAAAAAAAGAAAAGACGAAATATTGCCGTAGCGTCTTAAAAGAAAAGGTGCTAAAAGAAGCAGGCAAATATCTAAGAGAGAACCGACGATATATAAAACATTTAATGTTCCTATACTGACAAATTGCCCTAAAAGCGAAGAGTTAACATAAGAGATTAAGGCAAAATGGGCGGACATCAAAAATCCCATTAAATAAACAGTCCTCAATCTCCCTTTTGAATTCATATCTTTATTCTACCTGAAAATACTTAAATTCCAAATGAAAAGCCGCTGGTGAGGCGGCTTTTGGTGGGTGAGATTGCTAGCGCGTAAATCGAAGCGCCTCTTCTCTTGCCGTGTTTAGCTCAATCATCCTTTCGTGACTACCTCCACGGTCTGGATGGCTATACATCGCAAGTCTCTTAAACTCTCTCTCTACCATTTCCTTAGTGACTCTCCCTGAGCCACTAAATCCGAAGATCTCTCTCCACGTCTTTTTCTTTTCTTGACGCGGTGGTGGAGGGGGTGGGGGCGGAGGCGACGACCATCGTGGGCGAAACCTAGTTCTCTGTTGCCGTGGCTCACGGTTTCTTTCGCGATGGACTCTGCTTTTTAATAGCTCTGCCTCCATCGCCACATAGTCGATCTGGTAGACCCAGGTTGCTATTCTAAGGACTTGAGACATATTTTCGACAAAGTACAAAACGTCTCCAAGTTTTGGAAATGTTGTCTCGTGCTCCATAACAAAAATGATGTCATCGTTTTCGTTTATATAAAGGCCGCCGTAGTCATTGAAGTGAAAGAAGTATTGAAACCTAGTTCTCTCATCTTCCACGAATCCGAACCTTCTTTGGTGGTTTATGTTTACCACCCTACCCTGCTTGTACTGCTGATGCATTGATTTCTCTTTCTCCTGTCTACAACCGGCGACAGGCTACCGTGTCTATTTGCATTATAGCAAATTACAATGCTTTTGTCAAACCCCTAAGATTACTGGGATGACGATGGGACGTTTGGCAGTTTTTTGGAAGAGGAAACGGGCGACAGTATCGGTGACATTGTTTTTGATGAAATCAAAATTGATTGGGCGCATACCTCGAGTATCATCCTCAATTGATTTTTTGATAATAAGACGGGTCTGCCCTAACAATTCCTGAGATTCTCGTAAGTAAACAAAACCGCGAGAAATAAGATCTGGAGATTTTTTTAATTTACCATTTTTTAAATCAATAATAGCAACAATAACAAACATACCGTCATCAGCAAGCATCTTTCTGTCTCGCATCACTACCTCTTGGACATCAGAGACGGCAAAACCATCTACCATAACCGGTGAAGATGGAGCAGTTTGTTTTAAGAGAACAATTTTTTCGCCTTTATCCTGAATTTCTATAATGCTGCCGTTGTCGGGGACGATGATATTTTTTTCAGGCATACCAATAGTCTGAGCCAGTTCCTCGTGCACTCGAAGCATATAATGATTACCATGTATCGGAATAAAAAATTTTGGTTTTATTTTTTTGTGAAGCCATTCCAACTCACCACGATTGCCGTGGCCGGTAGAGTGGATGTAAACATCAGAAGTACGGTAGTGAATTATTTTAGCTCCTTGTCTGGCTAAATTATCTTTTAATTTTTGGACGGCTCTTTCGTTGCCGGGGATAATAGAAGAAGAAAGCAAAACAGTATCTCTTTTACCAATTTTTATATATTTATGACTTTTGTTGGAGATACGCATAAGAGCCGCAAATTCATCACCTTGGGCGCCGGTCGCTAATATAACCACTCTGTCAGGCGGATAAATATCCATATTTTCTACCGTTACAATGGTATCTTTTTTCACTTTCAATCGGCCCAGTGACATTACTATTTCAATGTTTTGCTTCATACTTCTGCCTTCTACTACCACCTTTTTGCCACACCTCTCCGCCGCTTCAATAATGGCGATTACTCTCTCTAATTGGGAAGCGAAGGTACCGATAATAAGTCGGCGCTTGGTGTTTCTTATAATTTCTTCTAAGTTTTGGCAGACCAGCTTTTCGGGAGTGGAAAATCCGGGGTTGTCCACGTTGGTTGAATCCATCATAAGTAAAAGCACTTTTTCTTTTTCAAATCTTTTGTATTCCTCTACCTCTCTTTCGGTTGGGATACCGTTTTCGTGTTCAAGCTTAATATCTCCCGGAGTGACGATGTCACCATAAGGAGTTTCTATGATAATACCCATCGCATCAGGAATAGTGTGAGTAACATTGAAAAATCTAATTTTTAATTTACCCAAAACAATTACATCCTCTTTTTCTACAACTTTTATATCAAGGGGGGGCAAGTGAGGAAATTCTTCCTGCCTCTTTTTTATCATAATGGTAGTTAAAGCTCTAGAGTAAATTGGGGGGTTACCAATACGGTACATTATGTAAGGAATTCCACCAATATGGTCTAAGTGTCCGTGAGTGATAACTACGCCTCTTATTTTTTCTTTTCTCTCTTCAAGATATTTGGTATTAGGTAAAATATAATCTACTCCTGGAGTATCCTCATCTTTAAATTGAAAACCAGCATCAATTATTAAAATATCATCACCAATTTCAATTGCTGTCATATTTTTACCAATTTCTTCTACGCCCCCGAGAGGAATAATTCTTATGTTTTCAAGAACCTTTGGTAAAGAAAGAGTTTCAGTAGTTTTCTTGGCCACTTTTTGATTTTCGGCGTGACCAAATCTGGAATTTGAATTTATAAAACGCTTACGAGAAAACAACCCAGCGCTTTTTTGAGGTTTTGATGTTGAAGAACGATTTAAAGAAAGCCTCGCTGAATTTATCTCCGTTCTCAGTTTTTCTGGGGCATGGAAGCTCCTTATCCTATTTCTATTTTTATTTTGTTCAATCATCATATTTAATTAGCAAAAATTTTCCAAACTTTGTCTGTTTCTATAAACCATTTATCAACAAAGAGAAATCTCTCGTTTTGGAAAGCCACATCTTTTGATAATATATTTTTCACTTTAGGAGCTGACGTATATAAGGAATAAGGTGAAAATAAAAAGATAGCCGGAATATCCTTTTTAATTTCAACTAAAATAGTTTCTTTTTTTTGGTTCTTCTCTCCATCAGATATTTCTTTTTGAATTTCTTCCAACATTTTATCAACGGTTATATTGGTGTAAAGTGAAATATTAAGACCGGGGTCGTTTCTTTCTGAGGAATGCCAAAATGGGTAAAGATCGCTATCAGCTCCGACTACTTCTCCAAAAAGAAGAGCATCATATTTTCTTGATTTTATTATATTTTGACTTAAATCACCGGCTTCAAAAATTTTTATTTCAATATCCGCTCCAATCTGACCCCAGCTTTCTTTCAAAATTTCAGCGGTTTTTTTGAGCTCTGGTGTGTCAGAAGTGGTAATAGAAAAGCGCAGGAGGGTGGTGCCAGTCTTCGTCTTTTTTTCCAAAATACCACTTTCATTTTCCTTCCAACCGTCATTTAGTAAAATGGATCTGGCTTCTTCAATATTCCCGTTTGCTTTTTTTGTATCGGTTTCGATTGAACTTGGGGTTGGTCCATTAATTACTCTACCAAAACCTGAAAGAACTTCATCTACAATTCTTTTTTTAGGAGTAGCCATATCAAGAGCCTCTCTGACTCCTTTATTTAGAAATACCGGAGCTAAGTTTTGGTTAAAGAATACTCCAAAAACTCTTGGTAATGCTGTCTGCATTACCAAATTTTTATCATCAATTATGTGCTTAGCGGCTATTTGACTTAGGCCGGCAACGCTATCAACTTCTTGATTGTTATAAGCTTTGAGAAGAGCTGTCTCGTTTTGAAAAAATTTGAAGGAGATTGATTTTATTTTTGGTCGGCCGAGAGTATACTTATTCCAAGAAATAAGAGTAATAGTTGTCGGTATCCCTCCGGAATTTCTAACAATTTTATCTACTTTATAAGGACCAGAACCAATAGGATTTATGTTGAATTCACTAAAAGGAAATTCTTCAGATGAAGCGTTTTCCCAAATATGTTTTGGTAATATGCCGATAGTCAAAGCGTTAAGAAAGGGGACATAAGGCTTACTCAAAGTAAATCTGATTTCTTTGTCACTTATTTTTTCTACCAAAACCCCTTCCCAGTTTGATTTCTTTGGACTTTTAATAACAGGATCCAATATTTTCCCAATCGTAAAAATAACATCGTCTGCAGTTATCGTTTTGTTGTCATGAAAATAGGCGTTATCTTTTATTATTATATTATAAATAGTACCATTACTGATTTCATAAGAACTAGCTAAATCTGGTTCAAAACTGCCGTTTTCTCCATTTTTCAAAAGACCGGAATATATAAGGGAAGAAAGGTCTTTATCAGTATCTGAAATTGCCAAGATTGGGTTTATAAAACGAGGAGAACCAACGAGTCCCTCTGTAAAGCTACCTCCAAAACTTGGTATTTCTACCAAAAATGAATTATTAAGATTAAATAAAAGGGTTAAACCGCTAATAACAAAAACCAAAGATATAAGATAGAAAAATATTTTTTCTGAAATATTCATTCTGGCCACTATCTTCTCAATTTTTGTGATTAAATTAAAATGTCGAAAATCTACAAAAAGAGTACTAAAAAAGGATACTATTTTGTTTTTAGGTTTCATTAATTTTTAGGAACGGATAATATTAGAAAACTCAACCAAGATTATTTTAGAATTTTATTTAAATTTTAGTATACCAAATTTATGAGAGTAGAAGCAACAAAAAGGCAAGCGATGATGATGGTTCCTCTAAAAATCCAAAGCTCTGGTCCGCGTCTAGTTCGGGAAGCGCTATCCATACCACTACCACCAAAAGCGGCGCCCAAAGAGCCTTCAGATTGCTGAACCAATATTAGCGCGCCCAACAAAACAGCTAGGATTATTTGGATATAGGACAACATTACTTTATTGAAAATAAGTATAACATATCTGAAATTTCATGCAAATCATCATGGCTATCCAAAACTCTTGCAAAAATACTAAAATATACTATAATGCTGGAGCTTTATTAAACAGTAATAATTTCATTAAAATATGAAAAAAACTATGAAAAAGAAGGCAAAAATCGTTAAGAAAAGTAAAAAAGTAAGCCCGAAGTCGGACTTCGGGATAAAGCCGTTGGGCGATAGGATTTTATTAAAACCAATTTCTGCTGATGAAATGAACACTACCTCTTCAGGTATTATTATTCCCGAAACTGTCAGTAAAGAAAAACCAGAACAAGGCATCGTTATTGCTGTCGGTGATGGCAAATGGGATGATAGCGTTAAAGTACCGATGTCAGTAAAAGTGGGTGATAAAGTGGTTTTTTCAAGATATGGCTATGATGAAGTTAAATTAGATGGAGAGGAATATTATATTTTAAAAGAAGAAAACATATTAGCAGTAATAAAGAACTAACTTAAAAAGATTATGGCAAAAGTAATTATATTTAATGAAGAAGCGAAAAAGGCTCTTAAAAATGGAGTGGATGCCGTTGCTAATGTTGTCAAAGTAACTATTGGTCCTCGAGGCAGGAATGTGGTTTTAGATAAAGGTTATGGGGCGCCAGTTATTACCAATGACGGCGTTTCCATCGCCAAAGAAATAACTCTCTCCGATAAATTTGAAAATATGGGGGCGGAGATTATTAAAGAGGTAGCCAACAAAACTAATGATGTGGCTGGCGATGGGACTACCACCTCAGTTATTCTGGCTCAAGCTATTATTGGTGAAGGATTAAAGCACGCCAGTATGGGAGTTAATGCGATGAGTTTGAAAATGGGCATTGAAGAAGCTACCAATAAAGTGGTGGCTATTTTGGGTCAAATTGCCAAGCCCATAAAAAATAAAGAAGAAATAAGACAGGTAGCCACTTTAGCCGCTGAATCCGAAGAAGTGGGTAGTATTATCGCCGAAACCATAGAAAAAATGGGCAAAGACGGTGTGGTGACTGTTGAGGAATCTCAAACATTTGGGGTTGATTCAGAGGTGGTAGAAGGTCTGGAGTTTGATAAGGGTTATGTTTCTCCTTATATGATTACCAATCCGGAAAGAATGGAAGCTGAATACAAAGATGTGCCGATTTTGTTAACCGACCGGAAGATTTCTTCAGTTAAAGAAATTTTGCCTTTGTTAGAATCTTTAGCCCAAAGCGGTAAAAAAGAATTGGTTATTGTCGCTGATGATGTGGACGGCGAGGCCCTTTCAACTTTTATTGTCAATAAATTGCGAGGTGGCTTTTCTGTCTTGGCTGTTAAAGCGCCGGGTTATGGTGATAGAAAAAAGGAAATGTTAGAAGATATTGCGGTCACCATTGGGGCTAAAGTTGTTTCTGAAGATTTGGGAGTCAAACTAGAAAGTGCTTCCATCGATATATTAGGCAAAGCTTCAAAAGTTTTAGCCAGAAAGGATAGTACTATTATAGTTGGGGGCAAAGGTGGTAAGACGGCAATAGATAACAGAATTAAGGCTCTTAAAAAGCAAAAAGAAACTTTAGACTCAAAATATGATAAAGAAAAAATAGATGAAAGAATCGCCAAACTTTCCGGTGGGGTGGCAGTTATCAAAGTAGGGGCGGCGACTGAAACGGAAATGAAATATTTAAAATTAAAAATAGAAGATGCAGTAGCGGCCACTAAAGCGGCTATTGCCGAGGGTATTGTCGCTGGAGGTGGTAGCGCTTTCATTAGAGTTATAAAAAAGATGCGTGGGGAGAAAGCTAAGGATTTTGCTACTCCAGAAATTGCTCTTGGCTATGATATTGTGTTGAAGGCTTTAGAAGCGCCTTTGCGACAAATTGTATTAAATACCGGCAACGCTGACGGCTCGGTGGCAGTAGAAAAAATAATGAGTTCCGATAAAGAAAACGCCGGCTTCAATGCAATGACCGAAAAGTTTTCTGATGATTTAATCAAAGAGGGAATCATTGATCCAGTTAAGGTGACTCGCACTGCTCTGCAAAACGCCGCCTCTGCTGCCGCCATCCTTCTCACAATCGAAGCGGCTATCGCTGATGAACCAGAATCTAAAAAACCTCACAACCATGGTGGAGAAGAAATGGGGTATTAAATAATAACGCCCCCCAAACCCCCTCTTAAATTAAGAGGGGGGCTTCCGGAAACCCTCTCTTGTTGTAAGAGAGGGTAGGGTGAGTTATTTCCCATTTCCAAAAAATGGCTCTACAAAGCCATTTTTTGACATATAAAAAAAGAAAATGCAAAAAAGGGTTGACAGATTCTGCAGGTTTGCTATAATGTATATCAGATTAACGCGTTGATCGCATCGCGACAGGTGGGCGAATGTTCCATCTGTGTCACCAAACCAAACTCAAACCAAAAGAATGAGGGTGAGCAGTTCGAGATCGCAATCGAAATGTCAGTTGTGGACTGTCTGCGATGCTGTTGTGTGATGCTGACAAGGAGTTTTCCGCCAATTGAGCAGAGAAACAGTAGAGTTCTGTTCAAAAGGAAAGGAAGATAATCCTTCTCGTCGGCGCGAGCGCCGGCCGCCGGGGGCTACCATCACGCCCCCGACGCGCTGGTCAGTGTAGATAGACCGCGTTCCAACCGACCGCCAGCATAGCCTCAGAGGCAGTGGCGGTCTTTCTTTTTATAAGATATAATATCATTAATTAGTAATAACTTTAAAATCATATGACATTTTCAATAGTTATTTTGGTATTAGTGGTGGTGGCTGTACTTTGGTTTATTTTTGCTTATAACAAATTTATTCGTCTTATTACTCGGGCCAAAGAAGCCTGGAGTGATATTGAAGTGCAAATGAAGCGTCGTTATGACCTTATTCCAAATTTAGTAAATACAGTTAAAGGTTATGCCACTCACGAATCAACCGCTTTTGAAAACGTAACTAAAGCTCGGGCTATGGCGATGGGTGCTGGCACTTTAGATGAAAAAGCCGGAGCGGAAAATATGCTCAGCAACGCTTTAAAATCTCTTTTTGCAGTTGCTGAAGCTTATCCAGATTTGAAAGCTAACCAAAATTTTTTGGAATTACAAAGAGAACTTTCTGATACTGAAAACAAAATCCAAGCCGCTCGCCGATTTTACAATACCAACGTTCGCGATTTGAATATTGCCACCGACACCTTTCCCTCAAACTTTGTGGCCAAAACATTTAATTTTTCTAAAATGGAATTTTTTGGTTTAGATAATGAAGTCGCTCGCGAACCAGTTAAGGTACAGTTTTAAAAAATATGGATAAAAAAGTAATTATATATTCAACGCCGACTTGTCACTTTTGCCACTTAGCCAAAGATTTTTTTAATGAAAAGGGGATTGCTTACACCGAATATGATGTTTTAGCCGACATGGATAAAAGGAAGGAAATGTTTGATAAGACTGGTCAGATGGGTGTGCCAGTTATTATGATTGATGGGCAAACTATTGTTGGTTTTGACCAACCGCAAATTTCTTCACTTTTAGGGATATAAAAAGAAAGAAGCTATTTCATTCTTTCTTTTCCATTTCTTCTTGCGGGAGGGAACTGGAATGAGTTATAATACTCACATATGCAACCGGAAGAAAAAGAAATGCTCAAAAAGACTCTTGAACTCGCCCAAGAGAACAATAAAATGTTGCACGCTCTCAGGCGTTCAATGTTTTGGGGTAGGGTAATGAGAGGGGTTTATTGGGTTATTATATTAGGTGTGGCTGTTGGGATTTATTACTACATAGAGCCATATCTTGATAGCGCCGTTAACGCTTATGGTAATGTTAAAGGAGATTTAAAGAGCTTTAGTGACCTGTTCAAACCGAATTGAAAAATTAAAAATTTAGTGTAGGATTTAAGAAGTTCATACTGCCTAGGTAGCTCAGTTGGTAGAGCATTCCCCTGAAGAGGGAAGGGTCGGCGGTTCGAGCCCGCCCCTAGGCACCACAATCAAACTTTCGGGAATTTTGCCGATTGATTCGGCCGCGCGAAGCGCGGCAGAGAACGGAAACACTGGCTCGCCGCGCACGGCGCGGCTCGCCAAGCGCAGGTTCGAGCCAAAGATTTCTTTGGCAGCAACCTTTTTCTCCAAAAGGTTGCTATCCCTTGCGATTTTGACGAGGGTTGTAGCGACTTTTATCCAGTTTTGGAACGGTTCGAGCCAATCATTCTGCTTTTGTTCAATCCGCGCCATTTTCTCGTCCAGCGACTTCTTTTCCATAAGAAGTTTTGTTTTTTGTTCGCGGTAAATTTCGCGCTCAATATCCTGCTCTAAATAGCCGTCCAAAAGTCGCTGGAGCTTCGTTTGTATGGCGCGAATTTTGTTTTGCGACTCTTGAACAAAAGTAGAAACGGATTGGGCGGATTTCTCCTTATAATTTGATTAAATTTAATCATACTATCCGAAATTACCCGTGACATAATCCCGAGTAATCTTTTGACAAGGGTTTTCAAAAATATCTTTTGTTTTTCCAAATTCTATTAATTCTCCTAAATGAAAAAACCCCACATGATCTGAAATGCGTTTTGCCTGATGCAAATTATGGGTAACGATAACAATAGTGTAATTTTCCCTTAATAACATAAGCAGTTCCTCAATTTTTTTGGTAGAGATTGGGTCAAGCTCGGAGCAAGGCTCGTCCAATAGTAGAATTTCCGGTTTCACTGCCAAGGTTCTGGCGATGCAAAGACGTTGTTGTTGTCCACCTGATAGCCGAAATGCTGATTGACGAAGCCTATCTTTAACCTCTTCCCAAAGTGCTGCTTCTTTAAGACTTTTAACGACAGCTATATCTATGGGATGTTGGCTTTTCTCGAATTCTACAAAATTATTCTTTTTATTATTAAATATTTGCCAAAGGCCTTCGTATTTTTTTTTGATACCTTGTATTTCTAAACCATAAGCAATGTTATCAAAGATTGATTTTGGAAATGGCGTGGGATTTTGGAACACCATCCCTATTTTTCGGCGCAGAGCAACCACATCGGTATCCTGACTAAGTATATTTTCTCCCATAAATAGTATTTCTCCTTCTACTTTTGCATTGGGAATAATGTCAAGCATTCTATTTAAAGAACGCAAAAGGGTTGATTTCCCGCTACCCGACGCCCCAATGAAAGCTGTTATTTGATTTTCTGGAAGCTCTATATCAACATTTTTCAATGCTTGAAGGCCGTTATACCAGATATTAAGTTTGCGAGTTGTGATGATTATTTTGTTCATAGATGAATTTACCAATCTTTTTTTCTCCGATAGTGGAAGCGGAGAAAAATTGCACCCGAGCTTAATAAAAAAGTGAGTGTTATTAACACAAGTGCCGTGGCAGCGGCGTAGGTGTTAGCATAAGGACTGGAATGTTGGGTTGCTAATATAAAAGTATGGTAAGGAAGAGCCATAAATTTATCCAATGGCGAAGAAGGGAGGTTGGAAAGATAAAAAGTCGCTCCCACCATAATAAGCGGTGCGGTCTCCCCTAATGCCCGCGCTATACCTATTATTCCCCCAGTTATGCTTCCTGTGATAGCGGCAGGGAGTACGATTTTCCTGGTTGTCTGCCAATGTGTTGCCCCAAGGGCGAGACTTGATTCTCGAAATTTTTGCGGTACCGACTCGAACGATTCCACAGAGGCAGTAATAATCCACGGAATGGTCATAAAGGATAAAGTTAAGATCGCTGAAAGAAGTGAGGTGCCGAAAGATAATAAGTTTACAAAAATCACAAGGCCAAAGAGTCCGTACACTATCGAGGGCACACCTGAAAGATTTCTGATAGCTAACTTAATTATTCTTTTCAATAAATTATTTTTGCTGTATTCGGTAAGAAATATTGCGGTACCTATGCCCAAAGGAAAGCTTACCGCTATTACACCAAACCCAAGATAGAAAGATCCCAAAATGGCAGGCAATATACCGCCTTGAGTAATATCTCTGTGTTGCCAATTTTTAGTAAGAAAATTAAAATCAATCACCGAGTATCCAGAAACAAAAAGCAATATCAAAGTTAAAAAAAGTATTCCTATTCCGATAAAAGCACTAACACGAAATATGGAAAAGTAAGCTGTCTCTCGTAGATTTTCTTTTGTTTTCATAATGACTTTTTATGAATCAGTATATCTGCCAAAAAATTTATGAAAAAAGTTATAACAAAAAGGATAAATCCTATCATAAAAAGACTTTGCCAATGAAAACTTCCTACTACCACTTCTTTTATTTCAATAGCAATATTGGCTGTCATCGGCCTGACTGCATCTAAAAGAGAATGTGGGAAGGCCCGGCTGTTCCCGGCAACCATAAGCACAATCATTGTCTCCCCAATAACTCTTCCTAAACCAAGCATGATTCCGGCAATTAAGCCGGATTTTGCTGCTGGAATAACTATTTTTTTAATTGTTGCCCATTGAGTGGCCCCCAAGGCCAAGCTTGCCTCTCTGAATCTCTGGCTTACGCTCGAGAGAGCGTCCTCGCAAATACTGGCTATGGTGGGCAGGGCGGCTATGGCAACTAAAATAGAAGCGGTCAAGGCATTAAGCCCATTTGATAAATGAAAAATTTTGGCTATCAAAGGAGCTAAAAATAGAAGTCCCAAAAAACCCAACACTACCGACGGAATGCTGGCGATCATTTCAACGAGGGGTTTTAAAATCTCCTGCGTTTTAGGAGAGGCAATCTCGGAAAGGTAAATAGCAATGGACAATCCAAACGGAACGACAATAAAAAGCGCCAGCAGACTAATCATAGCCGTGCCGACAACCAAAGAAAAAATACCCCAGGCCGGAGTATCAAATGCATTCGGGTTCCAATCTGTGCCAAACAAAAATTCCTTAATACCAATTTCCTTAAATGTGCCCAAACCGCTTATGAGCAAAAAAACAAAGATGCCCAATAAAATAGCCACAGTAAAAGTGGCAATAAAACCAAATATCCACTTGGGAATATTTTCTGAAAAATATAAAGCTTTGCTATTTGAATTCATATTTTGGGGTCATGTCTATCTAATTTTTTCAAACAGTTGATTATTTTTTTGCTGATCTTCATTGGTTATTGAATAGAAACCAGCTTGCTCAATTATTGCCTGGCCTTCCGCTGACGCTTCAAAGCGAAGAAATTGTTCCTGCAGTGAACCTTTTTGCGGGAGATGAGCCGTATATTGGAATATAGGACGAACAATCGGATATTGACCGTTTTTCACCGCCTCTTTATCAAGGGGAGAAATTGGGGAGCCCTCTTTCCCGGAAACCAATATAACTTTTATATCCTGCCGTGGTTCGCTCTTTTCATTTTTTACATAACCCACCCCGACATAACCCAAGCCATTTTTGTCCGCTTTGACCGCGTCAACAATGGCTTGGTTGCCTTCCATACTTCGCATCTCCGGCGAATAATCGGCCTTAACAATAAAATCCCGGAAAAAAGTATAGGTACCCGAAGTGTTTTGACGTCCGTAAAGCACTATGGGCGCATCTTTGGCGCCTACTTCTTTCCAATTTTTGATTTCTCCTTTGTATATTTTTCCAAGCTGTTCTAAGGAAAGCCGGGCGATTGGATTTTCCGTATGAACAATAATAGAGAGACCGTCTCTTGCTAAAATAAATTCCTGAACATCTAGGCCGCGGCTTGCCGCCTGGGATTTTTCATCTTGTTTCATTTCTCGGGAAGAATTAGCCATATCTATTTCGCTGTTAATAAGAGCGGCTATGCCAACCCCACTTCCGCCGCCGGTTACGGAAATATTGGCTTTTGGGTTTTTCTCTAAAAATGCCTCAACAAGATTTGAAACGAGTTGAACTTCGGTGTCAGAACCCTTAATAGTTAGACTTTGTTTTTCTGTTTCTGGTTTTTGAGAAGACCTTCCTATTAAAAGTACTGCGCCGATGATTACGAGTATTACGATTGCGACGGTAATAAAAATGTTTTTCATAATTATATAGTTTATTTAATAAATATATACTTACATTAAAAAGTATATATCTCTGTAACTTTGATGTCAAGCCTTATTTTTGTGGATAACTTGCCCTTTTAAAAATCACCGACTGTTGCTTCTATTATCTTTTTATAGTAATATGGAGACATATGGAGAAAAGAAAAATACAACGCACGGGGGGATCAAGTTTTTCTATTACCTTGCCTAAAAAATGGGTTGAAGCTCATAAACTTAAAGAGCAGGATTTTGTCGTTTCTTTTCAAGATGGAGATTCGCTGGTTGTTCTCCCCGCTTTTGTTGTTCAAAAGCAGAGTAGGGGAAAAATTAACTTGGGTGAGCTGAAAGAAGAAGAATTGAAACGAGAACTAATTGCTTGTTATATTTCAGGATTTGACGAACTTACAGTTTTAGGAGAACCAATAACAAAAGAGAAACGTTTAGTGATAAGAAAAACAACACAGATACTCACTGGCTTTGAGATCATTGAAGATTCTACTAATCAGGTGGTTCTGAGGAATATTCTCCACCCAGAAAAATTCTCCTTCAGAGAAAGTATAGATAAAATGTTTTTAATGACTTATTCAATGTTTCAAGATGCAATCACTTCTATTTCTGAAAATAAAAGGGGTCTGGCACAAGATGTAATTGAGAGAGATTATGACATTGATAAACTCTATTTTTTAATATTGAGACAAAATCGTTATCTATTGCAAAATAAAATTTCAGAGGAAAAACTAAATCTTTCTCCAATAAAAACACTCTACTATGAAGGAATTGCTATTCAACTCGAGAGAATATCTGATCACGCAGTAAAAATTGCGCAAATAGTCGCGGATGACCGTTTCATTTTTTCAAGGAAATTTGGTCAGATATTACAAGAAACTGCTCAAAAAATATTGCCTCTTTTGAAAGAAGCGGAGTATTTTGTGGAAAATATAGATAAAGCAAAGTCCCATAAGGTGTTAAATGTAGCTCCAAAAATTAATAAAAGCATTGATATGTTTTCTCTGGAGATTATAAAACAGGGTTCTGCAAGGGCGGGTATTTTAAGCGATAGTTTTGATCGGATATACGGATATATAAGGAATATGGCAGAATTGACCATTGATCAATCTATGGTTAAAATGGATGTATTAAAAGGTCAAGGATTTGAAATTTAACCCCACTCACCACCCAATTTGAGGTCCCGCCGTCGTCCGAAAAAACGCTCTCGGGTTCCCAGTAGGCGGGCAAAAAGGAAGGGGGTTTGGGGAAAGGAATTTTTGACCGCCTGCCAAAAAAGCGAAGCCCCGTCGCTCTGCTCGTTCAGAGCAGAGTTCCGCAAAAAAGTTTTCTTTTCCTTTTAGAAGAAAAAATCGGGCGGGCGCAAATTAAAAAATGCGAAGAAAACTTTTTTGCGGGACAGCAAGCGAAGCGAGCGGTGGCGGGGCGGAGCGTCAATTCCGTTCAAAAAAGGTTCGGATTTCGTCAAACAAACGCACATTTTGGTGATAGGCTAAATTTAATTCCCTCTCACTTTTAGGCGAGTTTGGCGATTTTTGTCTAGTTTGGGTAGTTTGATGATAAGCAGGCCGTGCTTTTCCACAGCTTCAGCGGCATCCACATCTATTTCTTGTGGTAAGACGATGATGCGGGAGAAAGAGCCCCAATAAAGTTCTTTATGAAAATAATCATCATCGGCGATGGTCCTTTCGCTTTCCCTTTTGCCTTTTAAAGTGACCATATCACGAGAAATAGAAACGTCCAAGTCTTCTGGCTTAACACCTGCTACCATAGTTTTTATGACAATTTCATTTTGATTTTGGTATACATCAACATTGAGCTCGCCCTCTTCGGGGGCGCTATTAATCCAATTTTCTTCTTTTGTTTCCGGAATATCGTTCTCCATTTCGTTTGATATAGAAACTGAACCAGTTAATCTCTCAAAAAATGATCTTTTATCTTTTGCCATATTTTTATATTATAATTATTTGCTGTCAAAGGGCACCTTTGAACTGCCCCGATCCCAAAAGGTGCCCTTTGACGGCTCTTAAGGATTAATTTTTTTAACTTTCTCAATCAAAACCAATAAGAGAACAATCAAAACCCATATTCCAGCGAAAATAAAAAACAGATTATTCTCGAGCTTAATTATAAGTAAATTGAAGGTGGTATGCAATAGAATAGATACACATATACCCGCTAACAAGAAAAGCTTTTTAACCAATGGTTTTTGATAGTAAGAGAGCCCCATCATTACACCAATGGCAGCTGAGGAGGCTACGTGTAGCAAAGTTGCTCCCAAAAATCTAGAATTACCGGTAATGATGCTTTGAGTGAAAAGACCACCATCAATAATATTAAAAAGAAACAATGCATTTTCTAAAGCAGAAAATCCGAGGGCAATTGTAATCATGTATATGATAGCGTCGATTGGCTCGTCCACCACTCTTTTCCTTAGGACAGCGAAATAAGCTACTACATATTTTGTCAGTTCCTCTATACTGGCCCATAAAATAATTGTAAATAAAGAAATATTTGAAGAAGTGGCTAGAAAGACAAATTTTTCAAGTGGCAGTACCAAAAATACTGCAGCCATGCCCACTAGGAAAACAATTAAAATTCTAGATTTGGGTTCTGGATGCAGACGGTCTTCTTTCAACCAAAACCAAAGCCAAAGGAGCGCTGGGAGTATGCCACCTATTAAGGAAAAAAATATAGTGTTAAATGAACTCATTTTAATTTGTTGGCCACTTTTCCACCATCAGTAAATTTTTAGTATCAGGTAGCATACTCCAAATTTTTTCAGTAATAAATGGCATAAATGGGTGCAGAAGTTTTAATTGTTCTCTAAATAAAAACATAAGAATTTTTTTGGTGTTTTCATTTGTTTTGCTCTCTTCTATTATTATATCGGCAAAAGTATGCCAAGTGTAGTGGTATAGCTTTTCGGCGGCTAAATAAAACCTATAATTTTCCATATCGCCTGTGACATCTATCACTAAAGCATTAAATTCTTCTATATATTTTTTGTTTTCTTCACCAAAGCTGTCGCTACCAAAGGGCGTCTTTAAACTGCCCCGGTCCCAAAAGACGCCCTTTGGTAACTCGGGTGCATTTTCTAAAACAAATCTGGCGATATTCCAAATTTTATTGGCAAAATGTTTGTAGGCTTTTAGTTTATCTTCAGATAGGGCCAATGAAGTGCCGGGGGTATTACCAATCACCATAGCTATTCTCAAAGCGTCAGTTCCGTATTTACTTGTTAGATCCAGTGGATTTATAACATTGTTTTTGCTTTTGCTCATTTTTCTGCCCTTGGCGTCAAGGACCAGACCATGAAGGTAGACTGCGTTAAATGGTAATTTTCCCGTTATGTAGAGACCGAGCATAAGCATTCTGGCTACCCAGAAAAATATTATTTCTCCCGCTGTTTCCATAACTTGGGTCGGGTAAAATGTTTTGAAGTCGTTTGAATTTGGATAACCCAACGAAGCAAAAGGCCACTGGCCGGAAGAAAACCAAGTGTCAAAAGTATCGCCATCTGTCCTGGTTTTTTTGCCACATTTTGGGCAAGTCTCAATTTTATTTTCTAAATCAGGAAATCCTCCCCCGCATTTCTCACAAATTTTTGCAGGAATTGGGATGCCCCATGTTATTTGGCGAGATATATTCCAATCAATAATATTATTGAGCCAATGTAAAGAGATTTTTTCGTAATGTTCGGGAATATATTTTATTTCCTTTTTTTCTATGGCTTTGATTATTGGTTCTGCCAGTGGTCTCATTTTTAAAAACCATTGCGATTTTATTTGGGGTTCAATTAGGGAATTACATTTATAACAAAGCTTAACATTGTGTTTGTAATTATCATCTATTTTTTCAACCAGATTTTTTAACTTGAGTTTTTCAATCATTTTCTCTCGTGCTTCGGTAATTTTCATTCCAGCAAATTCTCCGGCTATAGGCAAAAGCCTGCCTCTTTCATCTATAATCTGTTCTTTATCTAAATTGTGTCTCTCGGCTATCTCAAAATCTACTGCATCATGCCATGGGGTGATAGTCATAACTCCTGTGCCGAATTCCATATCAATTGACTCATCTTTTACAACAGTTGCCGTTATTGGCCCGTTAATCCATTCCAAATCAATTTTTTGTCCGTCTTTGTAAGAAGCATATCTTTTGTCATTTGGATGCATTACCACATATTTATCACCAAACTTTGTTTCTGGCCTAGTAGTCCCAATGATAAATGGTCCGTATTTCAAATAGTAAAATTTATCTATTCTTTCTTCGTCTATAATTTCAAGATCAGAAAAAGAAGTTTGGTGCTTGGGACACCAACTAATAATTCTTTTGCCCCTATATATCAAATCATCATCAAAAAGTTTTTTAAATGTTTGGTAAACAGTTTTTACTATATCTTCGTCAAGGGTAAATTTTTCTCTAGACCAATCACAAGAAGACCCCATTTTTTTAACTTGGGAGTTTATGTTTGAGCGATTGTTTTGAGTAAAATCCCAGATTTCTTTATAAAGTTTTTTGGGGGGAATATCAAATCTTGAACGGCCCATTTTTTCAAGTTCTTTTTCGTAAACTACTTGAGTCTCAAATCCAGCATGATCATTCCCCGGTAGCCATAAAGTTTTCTTTCCGGCCATCCGATTGAAACGAATCATTATATCTTCAATTGTCATTACCAAACCGTGACCAGCATGAAGATTGCCGTTCGCGTTTGTTGGCGGCATTATTATAGTGAAAGACTCTCCTCTTTCACCGGGCAGATTATCCGGATTGAAAAATCCGCTTTCCTCCCATTTTTTATAAATCAAATCTTCGTGCTCAGTTGGATTGTATGGTTTTTTTAGTTCTTCGTTTTCGTGCATATTTGTTTTTATAATAATACATCAAAATATTGGTTTGTCATAAGGTCAGTACCAGTTTGGTCTGTCACACATAGCAACTTTAAAAGGACAATATTTATTTATAAAAAATGTCCTTTTAATTTTTCCTTGTCTTTGTGGGGAATAATGTCTTTTAAAGGACATTTTTATTATATAAAAGACAGAAATTATAAAATGGCTTAAAATAAGCATATTTGTAGTATTGTCAAAAACCGCTTCTATTGACTTTTTTCGTCAATTATAGAAGGATATTGATATTAATTTAAAAGTATTTAATCGGCCCATTTTAATATAATTCACGTGTTTCAAAAATATCACAAAATCAGAACGTTAATATCCGCAACAGTTATTTTTCCAGTTATTTTTTCATTGGTTTTTCCTATCGGTATTGTCTTTGCCGATGAAAATGGGATGGCAATTCAATGTTTAATACCAGATTCATTAGGTGATTCATCTATCATAACTATCGGCCAGTCTTCCTCTGTTGAAAAAACTCTTCAACAAATTTTAAATGATGCTGGGTATGTTAATAATGTAAATTCAGAGCAAAAAGGATATCAAACATGGAATACAACTAATTCTTCAACCACTATTGAAATTGAGTTTGTAGATCAAGGAGAAGGAACAGCCAACGGAAATGTTTTTGGTTATTACACCAATGGTGACAAGTCCACTTTTATACCTTTGTTCAGAACAAATAATAATATCAACCCCACTTACACTGACTTGCCGGTATTTTCTAAAGGACAAAAAATTACTCTAAATATTTTAGACGCTTCAAGTTTGTCATTTGTCATAGTCTCACAAGCTCAAAATAGTCTGGAAATGTTTTCTACTGAAATAAATAAAAATAATGATAGTAAAGATCATGTTATTGCTTATAACGCAAAAACGTCATCTGGATTTATTCCAAATACTTATATTCTTGCATTTGAAGATTTATCGTTTTTAGGAGATGCAGATTATAATGATGTTGTTGTTTCAGTCAAAGTTTTATCTTGCAATAATACAAATCCTGTAGTCAATACCCCCCCAACAATAACTTTAGTTGGAGCCAATCCTCTTCAAATTACCATTAACACCGTTTTCACTGATCCAGGAGCAACAGCTACTGATACAGAGGATGGCGATGCCACAACTACCGCTCACATTATTGTTACGGGTACAGTTAATGCCTCTACTACCGGTTCTTATATCTTGACTTACAGTGTTACTGATTCTGGTGGACTTGGAGCTACTACTACGAGGGAGGTGATCGTTTCATATCCTTCTAATCCAGAAAAGTGCACTATTGAAGTTGTAAGTGATGTATCAAACGAAGTAGTCGGAGGCGAGTTTGCTGTGGTTACATATTCAGAAAATCCTCGCTGGACAGCTTCTATCCCGGGAGCCACTTGGATATGGAAAACATTTTTGGTTCCAAATCCTGAACAAGACGAAATTCAAACCTTTACCAAGACTTTCAATGTAAACTCTACTTCAACCGTTACTTCTGCCTTGCTCACCGTAGCTACTGACAATTCGTATCAGGTTTCCATAAATGGTCAATGGATGGGTACCGACGGTACAGAATTTAATTATTTTGATGAAAACAAAGATGTATACAATGTTGCCGACAAATTAATCAAAGGACAAAATCTAATTTCTTTGACAGTCAAAAACTGGGCTCAACCTGAAGGAACTCCACAATCAAATCCAGCTGGTCTTTTGTATAAACTCACTATTAACACTGAAGATCCAAACTGCAATGAACCTCCAGCCGAAAACACTCCTCCCATCATTACTCTTATAGGTGCTAACCCGCTTCAAATAACAGTTAATACTCCTTTTGTTGATCCAGGAGCAACAGCTACTGATACAGAGGATGGCGATGCCACAACTACCGCTCACATTATTGTTACGGGTACAGTTAATGCCTCTACTACCGGTTCTTATATCTTGACTTACAGTGTTACTGATTCTGGTGGACTTTCTACTAGCATCACCAGAGATGTTGTTGTTTCTGCAACAACTACTCCTCCGGTTGTTCCTCCAGTAAATCCTCCAGGTGGCGATGGAGGAGGTGGTAGCTCTAGCGGTGGGCGTAGGCATCCTGTGGTTGTGGGCGAAATACTTGGTGCTACTAGTTGCTCATACCTTAGAGATTATCTAAAAATTGATTGGGTCAATGATCCAATCGAGGTATTGAAATTACAATCTTTCCTAAATGTCTTTGAGAAAGAAAATTTGTCCTTGACGGGAGTATATGACCAAGAAACATTCAAAGCGGTAGAAAAATTTCAAACTAAATATTCCGAAGATATTTTGCAACCTTGGGGAGAAAAAGTTACTACTGGATTTGTCTACATACTGACAAAAAAGAAAATCAATGAAATTTATTGCAATATCTTGTATCCTCTTTCTCAAACCGATCAAAATGAAATAGATGTTTTCAGATCTTCAGATGGCACTTCCAGTGTCACCGGTAATACTGGTTTAGAAACAACTATTACCAGCGGTAGTGAAATAGGTTCTCTACTTAATGCAAATAACACATCTTCATTATCGGAAAATATATCAAGTGTTCTCAATGGTTCACCAGTGGTGGAATTAAAAGATTCTAGCCAATCTATATTGAGAAATGCCGCTATCTCATTATTCTCTCTACCTCAAAGAATGTTTGATAGATTATTTGACAGTTGTGGTTATACACCAACTCTCTTACTCTTAATTTTAATTGCTTTGGCTATTATTATCATCAAAATGTTTACTGGTTCAGGAAAAAACTCAGATAAACATGTAATATCAGATTCTCCAATTGTTGGTAGTGTCGCTCCAGAAAAGGAATCCCCGATAATAATATTGCCAGGTGTGATGCTAGACGAAGAAATAATTATTGAAAATCCAGAAGAAGGACCGGAAGATGTTTTAGTAGGTACTCTAGATTTACGCTCCGACCAAGCCGAAGACAAAAAAGTTTAAGAGATACTTAAATTTCCCTGAGCCCTTAATTCTACTTTTTTATTGTCTCTCAAACACTCAATATATCCGGCAGCGGCTATCATAGTTGCGTTGTCGGTGGTTAAGGATTTTTCTGGGATTAATATCTTTAATTCCGGATAATATTTTTCTAAATCCAAAAAATTTTGTCGCAAGGCTTTGTTGGCAATGACTCCACCGCCAATGATTAAAGTTTTTACAGTGTCAAAGGGCATCTTTGACACTTCCTCGATAGCTTTTTTAGTTTTGGTAATTAAAGTTTCTATCACTGCATCCTCAAATTCTCTCGCAATTTCCATTTTTTCTTTTTCTCCCAATACACCAATCTTTTTTATGTAGTAGAGAACTGCCGTCTTAAGGCCTGAGAAAGAAAAATTAAAATCACCCGAGTGAAGCATTGGTCTTGGAAATTTGGTTTCTAATTGGATATTTTTTTGTCTGGCCTCTTCGGCGAGTTTTGAAATTTCTGGTCCGCCCGGGTATGGAAGTCCGAGCATTCTAGCTACCTTGTCAAACGCTTCACCAACGGCATCGTCTTTGGTTTCGCCAATTTTTTCTTTTTCTATCCAATTTTTTAAATATATTAATTCAGTATGTCCACCACTTATTAATAATGCCAGAATGGGAAAGTCTGGAGCCTGAGTCTGAGAGCTTTCGGAAAATAAAACAGAAACGATATGCCCATTCATATGATTGGAACCAACAACAGGAATGTCCCATTTTTGACCGAGTTCTTCTGCAAACTTAATACCTGTCCAAAGTGCCGGTTCTAACCCCGGCCCAACTGTCACTGTAATTAAATCTATTTTAGATAAATCTGTAGCAGCTATTTTTAGAGCTTCTTCTAAAACAATCGGCAGGTTTTTTTGATGCTCGCGTTTGGCTATGTTTGGCACTACTCCGCCCCATTCTCTATGCATTTCAATCTGGCTATTTACAGCGCTACCGAGCACCTTAAAACGAAGGTCTTCCAAACCTCCTTTTGCTTCAACAACGCTTATCGCTGTCTCGTCGCAACTTGTTTCTATTCCAAGGATTATCACATGACCCTACAGGGAGTCGAACCCTGCTTCCAAGCTTGAAAAGCTTGTGTCCTAACCGATAGACGATAGGGCCGCCTTCGCTAAAGCTTCGGCGGCCAAAGGCCTCCAAAAGCAAAAATAATAATAACATTTTTTGATAATAATGCAAAAAAGTGATAATTTTAACCTACGGAAGTGTGGCTGAGTGGTTGAAAGCGCCGCTCTCGAAAAGCGGTATAGGGGAAACCTTATCGGAGGTTCGAATCCTCCCACTTCCGCAAAATTACACCACATCTAAAAATACACAGGGTAGCCCCCCGTGTGTTCATTTTGGTTATGTTAATAAAAATGCTAAAATTATAAATATGGAAAAACTTCATACATCAAATCAGGAAGATAGTGAAAGTCATTTAAGGGAGATAGCTAATCGAGCCGATCAAGATGCAAGGAAATATCTTAAAGAAAGAATGCATCTAAACTTGATTGAGAAAAAAGAGGTGGAAATAATTAATCCTGAAAAACAAGTATTAAAAGACAATGCTTTTCCTATTATGGAAAAAGCTTTTAGTGATTTAAACATTACTCCTGGAAGCCAAGAGCAGATTTACTATTTAGAACAATTTACTATTGTCGCTGGTTTAGATAAACCAAAAGATTGATCTAATCTTTTATCTTAAGCGAATAAAATGTTAAAATAAGCCTAATGAAAATATGGGTTTGGATAATATTTGTTGCTTTAGTTTTATCATTATTTTTTATATTTAAAATGAATCAAAATAATTCTATTTTCGACAGTGCAAATTTAACATACAAAAATTTTAATTGTTCTGAAATGGGAGGTTTTAGTTTTGAGTTTCCAGATTTTAAAAATTGGGAATTGCAAGGGATACAAAATCAAAGAGAAAATTTGTGTGTTATGTATTTCAACTGGCCAGATGATATAGAATATGAAATACCACCTCAAATAAGAGTAGAAAAAATAAAAACGGAAGCAGGTGATAATGCAGAAAATAAAAAGCAAAATCCGCAAAATATTTCTTACGAATACGTTACTGATTTAAGTTTATATGTAGAAGGGCATAAATTTGAAGAAGGTGATTGGGATTGGTTGGTTTTCTATGGCAAGGATTTTTACGTCAAAATCTCAAAAAACGGTTTTGGCAAACTACCTTTTGACACCGATTTGTTTTATGGAAAAATTATAGAAACTTTTAATTTTAGATGATTTAAATGTGCTATAATAGCTTTTATTAATATTTAATTTAAAAATATGAAAAAAGGATATCACGCAAATATTGAAAATTTAACTACCGAAAATACAAATTTTCGCAAAGTGCTTTATACGGGCGAACATATGCAATTAGTTTTAATGTCTCTACCGGTCGGCGGTGAAATAGGAGTGGAGGTTCATAATGATAATGACCAATTTTTCCGTTTTGAAGCTGGTCAAGGCAAAGTATTAATCAACGGCAATGAATATGGGGTTTCCGATGGGGATACTGTAATTGTACCAGCTGGCGCTGAACACAATGTTGTTAATATTTCGGAAAGTGAAGATTTAAAACTCTACACGATTTACTCACCAGCTCACCACAAAGATGGTATTGTCCGTGCGACTCATGATGAAGCAATGGCCAACGAGGCAGAATTTGATGGCACCACTACGGAATAATTTATTTAATTAGCTCTTTGGTTAATTACTGAAATATGCTAAAATAGAAAGTATGATTATTTCATATCAAGGAGCGCAATCTTTTAAAGTCCAATTTGGGGACACGGTATTGGCATTTGACCCAGTGTCCAAAAAATCCAAATTTAGAGCCAATAATTTTGGTGCCGATATTGCTTTGATTTCCTTAAATCACCCAGATATGAACGGGGTTGATCAGGTTAATCGAGGAGAAAAAGAAGCCTTTATAATAAATGGTCCCGGTGAATATGAAATTCAGGGGGTTTTTATAAAAGGATTAGCAAGCGTTTCTTCGTATGACGGTGAAGAAAAAATTAATACTATATATACTGTCAATTTTGAAAATATGAATTTATGTTTCTTGGGTGCTCTGGGAAGTACAGAAATACCAAGTGAAACTAAAGCGGGTATTGACGGGGTGGATATACTTTTTGTGCCGATTGGCGGGGAAGGAATTTTGAATTCAAGTGAAGCTTATAAATTTGCGGTTTCTCTAGAGTCGTCTATAATTATTCCAATGAATTTTGATGAAAAATCTCTCAAGGCTTTTTTGAAAGAAGGGGGTAGTGAAGGGACAAAACCAATTGAAAAATTAACCATAAAAAAGAGAGATTTAGAAAGTAAAGAGGGAGAGATAATTGTGCTTGAGGCGCAATAAATTAACCTGATTTCTAATTAACCTAAATCCCAAAATGCTACTCAAAAAATATAATTCAATAATGGAAAGAGAGGAAAGTTACAGAAATAGATGGGCTCTTGGACTTTCCGTCTCTCTCACTCTTGTCATATTTTTTAGTTTTGCTTTTTATAAAGGTTATTTGAGTTTTGGTAATAATAATTTGATAGCTGGGAAAAAATCTACAAGCCAAATGGCCAATGTTGTTTCGGCCAAATCTGTGCCTTCGCCAATTCAAAATACGAAAGAAGTTTTTGGAGCGGCTTTTGCAGAAATTGGCAAACAATATCAAGAATTTATCGATTCCGTTTCTTCTGTCTTTGTGCCGTTTATAAGCAGTATTGAAGTGTATGAGAGGAAATAGTGTTTGAAACAATGTTTTTTTATTTTTTCTCTTGTATATTGAGCTGAAATTTGCTATAATTAAGGCATAAATGGCTAAAAAAGAAGACAAAAACGAAGAAATCTCAGGCGCTCATGTGGGCGTTATTTCACGCTCCATTGTCAGTGAAATGAAGAAGTCTTTCATTGATTATGCCATGTCGGTTATAACCGACCGAGCCCTACCTGACGTGCGTGACGGTATGAAGCCTGTCCATCGCCGTATCCTCTATGCCATGCATACTATGGGGCTTTCAGCCTCAGCCAAGACCAGGAAATCTGCTGCTGTAGTGGGAGAGGTTTTGGGAAATTATCACCCCCACGGCGACAGTGCCGCTTATGAGGCGATGGTCAAAATGGCTCAAGATTTCAGTATGCGTTATCCATTAGTGATTGGTCAAGGTAACTTTGGATCAGTCGATGGCGATAGTGCAGCCGCTATGCGTTATACCGAGGCCAAGATGAGTAAAGTGGCCAGTGAGCTTTTACGCGATATAAATAAAGAAACAGTTGATTGGGTGCCAAACTATGATGCTACCAAAAAAGAACCATCTGTTTTACCAGCCACTGCTCCTCAACTTTTATTGAACGGCACTTTAGGTATTGCGGTTGGTATGGCTACCAATATTCCACCTCATAATCTTCGAGAAGTTATAGATGCTACCGCTTTTCTTATTGATAACAAAGAAGCAACTACTGATGATCTTTTGGAATTTGTACAAGGCCCCGATTTTCCACTGGGTGGCATAATTTTTAATTCTAAAGATATTCATCACGCCTATGCTACTGGCCGAGGTGGTATTGTGACTCGAGGAGTGGCCGAAATTGTAGAAGATAAAAATAATTCTCAGATTATCATTACCTCTATTCCTTTTCGAGTAAACAAAGCAGATTTGATAATAAAAATCGCCGAATTAGTACGAGAAAAGAAAATTGAAGGCATCAAAGGCATCAGAGATGAATCAACTAAAGATATTCGAGTGGTCATTGATTTAAAAAATGGCAGCTATCCGCAAAAAGTTTTAAATTTTCTATATAAACACACCTCACTTGAAGATACTTTCCATTTAAACTTGGTGGCCTTAGTTGATGGTGTGCCCCAAACCCTTTCTCTGAAGACTATTTTGGAAGAATTTATTAAACACAGGCAGATTGTGGTCAGAAGAAGGACGGAGTTTGATCTTAGGGAAGCTGAAGCTCGAGAACACATTTTGGTTGGTTTGAAAAAAGCCCTGGATCATATTGATGAAATCATCAAGCTTATCAAGAAATCAAAAGATGTAGAAACGGCCAGAATTAATTTAATGAAAGAGTTTAAATTTTCAGAGTTGCAAGCCAATGCTATTTTGGAAATGCGTTTACAAAAACTAGCCGGTCTAGAAAGACAAAAAATAGAAGATGAACTTCAAGAGTTGCAAAAATTGATAGGTGAATTAAAAGATATTTTAGCTAATCCTAAAAAAATTCTTTCTATAATCAAAAAAGAGCTTTCCGATATTTCCGAAAAATATGGAGATGATCGTCGAACCAAAGTAATAAAAGGCGGGGTTAAAATTTTGTCGATGGAAGATTTGATCGCTGATGAAGAAAATACTTTAATTCTAACCGCCGGTGGATATGTGAAGAGAACCAGTCCAGATGAATACCGAAAACAAAAAAGAGGCGGTGTCGGGGTAGTTGATTTGGATACCAAAGAAGAAGATTTTGTAACCAATTTCTTAACGGCTAGCACTCATTCCGATTTACTTTTCTTTACTGATCGAGGCAAGGCCTATCAAATAAAAATGTATGAATTACCAGAAGGTAAACGAGCCACTCGAGGTAAATCAATTATGAATTTTATTTCTCTTTCAGAAGGAGAAAAGGTGACTTCTATTTTGCCAATGCCTAAAAATTTGAAAGACGACAAGGATCTTTCCTTGATGATGGCGACCGAAGAAGGTACTGGTAAAAAAGTTTCAGCTGCTAGTTTTCATGATGTTAGGACCAGTGGCATTATCGCTATCAAACTTTCAGAGGGAGACAAATTAATTTCTGTATCAGCTGTTACCAAGGGCGACTCTTGCATGATTGTTACTTCCAAAGGTCAATCAATCAGATTTAAAGAATCTGATGTCCGTGAAATGGGACGCACTGCTGGAGGGGTGAGATTAATAAAAATGAAAAAAAGCGATAGGGTAGTGGGGGCTCACCCTGTTCCCAAGGAAGTTGAAAAGGACGCGGCCCTCCTTACTATGGGGGCCAATGGTTATGGCAAAAAGACCACAATTAAAGAATACAAAATCCAAAAACGCGGTGGCTCAGGTATAAAAACTAGTAATGTAACAGCCAAAACCGGCGAAATAATTGCTTCAGCGGTAGTGACAGGTGAAGAAGAAGCCGTGGCAATGTCCAAAAAGAGCCAAGTGATCCGCTTAGGTCTTACCGAAATACCATCCCTCGGTCGCTCCACTCAAGGTGTTCGCATTATGAAGCTCCGCGACGGCGACTCCATTGCCTCCTTCATTTGTTTGTAAATTTATTAGATTAAAATTAATTATATGACAGCAATAAAATTTATAGGTGGATTTGTATCTGGTATAGCAGTCTCAATTCTTTTGGAGATTGTTTTATTTCAGCAATTTATAGATAAGATATTTTATAATTCAGGATATCCAATTTCAAACTTAGTTGATGAAGTAAGACTAATTATTTTTTCTTTACTAACATTATTTGCTCTAAGTAAAATTAAAGAACTCAGGTGGGCTTTTTTGTACGGGTATATTTTATCAGCCTTCTTACTGGTGTCATTTTACATTGCTTTATTAGGAACCGTAACAATCTAAAACTATCGAAAACTGTCAAGGACGAACTTTGATAGCTAAAAACCCTTATTATTCATCAAATTCAATGTCAAGGGGAACCCTTGGCAGGTCACTTTCTTGGATATTTTTGCAGGTCTCTTTTATGAATTTTTCTTTACTTGTAAAAATTAACGGTATTAAATTTTTAGAAATAAAAACAAGATTTCTTTTATTTATAAAATCCTTATAACTACTCCATTCGTAATCTTTTGGGTTATCAACCAAGTTTCCTATTACCGGGTTCATATGAATATACGCGCTATTCCACATAAGTTGAGGATTTGATTTAACTAATACTGATTTAAAACAATCTTGAAATACATTACCGACTCTTTTATATTTTTTATTAAAATACATTGAATAACTTGTACAGAGTTTTAACATCATATTTGATATTGATGTTTCCGTAATCTGTTCAATTAACAAATGGAAATGGTTGGACATTAAACAAAACGAATGAAGTCTAAAAAGATTTGGCTTGGAATTTATCCTTATTCTATTGCGAGGGAAATACATCAAGGGGTTCTCTGATAATTCTTTGGAGCTAAAACCAAGAGATAATCCTAATCTAAAAATAAACGCTCTATAATCTTGCTCGTCAAGGAAAATTTTCTCCCTATTATTACCCCTGTTGTATACGTGGTAAATTTCACCAATCGTAAATTCTTTGTAGTCTCTGTTTTTCATAATAAAATTATACCACAAGAAAAAAGCCAAGGGGAACCCTTGACATGTGGATTAGAAGAAACATTTTAACAGTCCACAGTTTTTATAAGGTTGTTTTTGTTATGCTGTATAATATTGGTATGACAAAGTTTCAGGTAATTTTGATGGGCGTTTTCGGAATATTTTTGATTGGTGGGGTAATTGTTTTTTCGGCCTACAAAGGGAGCTCACAAAATGCGATCAATGTTGTTGTTTGGGGTACCATTCCTCAAACCAGTTTTAATAATATATTAAGAGATTCGCCTCTGTATCAAAGTAAAGAATATACAGTTCAGTATGTTGAAAAGACCAAAGAAGATTTTGATACAGATTTTATAGAAGCACTTGCTTCGGGTACCGGGCCAGACCTCTTTATGTTGTCATCGGACAAAATACTGAAACATCAAAACAAAATATTACCTATACCTTATAATGTTTATACAGTTAGACAATTTAGAGATTCATTTATTGAAGGAACTGAAATCTATTTAGGTCCAGACGGGGTAATCGCTCTGCCGATATCTGCTGACCCTCTAGTGATGTATTGGAATCGATCAATTTTTACCGATGTCAAAATAACGAATCCGCCAAAATATTGGGATGAATTTTATAATTTAGCTACTTCTATTACTAAAAAAGATGGCGCTTTAAATATTTCAAGAAGCGCAGTCTCCTTCGGAGAATTTGCCAACATTTCACATAGCAAGGAAATAGTTTTGAATTTGGCAATGCAGGCCGGGACACCAATAACTGCTTGGAGTGGTCAAAAAGTGGTCATCGTTTTTGCCGATTCCTTCAATAAACCAATTTTGCCAGCTGAGGCCGCTGTCAATTTTTATACTGAGTTTGGTAATCCAGCCAAACCTTCTTATTCTTGGAATCGATCATTGCCTAATTCTACCAATTACTTTTTGAGTGGGGACTTAGCTTTGTATTTTGGTTTTGCTAGTGAAATATCAAGTTTGCAATTAAAAAATCCTAATCTGAATTTTGATATTGCGATGGTGCCGGTCTCTCGAGAAGGAGGCACCAATGTTTCTTTTGCCAATTTTAACGCTTTTGCTATTACCAAATCATCTAAAAACCAAAATGGCGCATTTGCAGTGGCTACCATTTTGACTGGCACTGATAGCGCTAGTACTTTTAATAAAATTTTAAGACTGTCTCCTGTGAGACGCGACTTATTGGGTCAAAAACCAACCAATGCTTATGAAAGCGTCTTTTATGACAGTGCCATCAGGGCCAAAGGTTGGTTGGACCCATCACCAACTGAGACCGATGCCATATTTAAGAATATGATAGAATCAATCACAAGTGGTAGAGCCAGGACTGGCGAAGCAATCTCTAGAACTCAGCGAGAACTTAGTGGTTTGTTGCCTCAATAACAATAACACCCACCAATCTACTAATGTACACGAATCTTACTAATAAAAAAATAAAACAATTTCTGCCTCTACTTATTTTATTTGTTTTATTAGTCCCTGTTTTTGTAAATGCTGAGCCTATTATTCCGTGTGGAGGTCTTGCGGAAGACGGCAAAACCCCTCAACCTCCTTGCGATTTTAATATGTTAATGAAATTAGTAAATAAAATAATAAACTGGATTATATGGATTTCAGCACCAGTAGCGGCAGGAGTTTTTGCTTGGGCGGGTATTAAATATATGACTACTGGTATCGCTGACCAAAAATCAGAAGCAAAAGATATGTTGCAAAAAGTTTTTATAGGTTTTGTTGTTATCCTTTCCGCTTGGATTATTGTGGGCACTATTATAAAAGCTCTTCTTAAAGACCCCAAGAGTGTTCCAATAGATGTTACTTCAAATAAATCAATTAATTTTTATGTTTAATATAATGTTTAAATCAGCTAAAACTAGAAACATTTTTAATGGTTTTATGTTAGTTATAGTACTAACTATTTTTATATTTCCTTTATTGTCTTTTGCTCAAGAGGGTGGTAATGAGGGATCCGGTGAAGCTGGAAATAGCGGGACAAACATGAACATAAAAATAGAAAATCCCTTCAAACAAGACACTATTAAAGGCTTAATTGAAACCATAGTAAATGATATTTTGATGCCTATTGGTGGAGTAATAGCGGTACTGATGATAATGTATGCCGGCTTTCTTTATGTCACAGCCCAAGGAGATCCGGGCCAGATTACAAAGGCCCACGACGCATTAAAATGGGCTGTTATAGGAGCAGCCATACTTTTGGGCGCTTGGGTTATTTCCACAGCTATAAGCACAACCGTCGATCAATTAAGAAAATAATCAAAACAAAATGGCAGCAGTAGCAGAACCAAAAAATTTAACAGAAATTATAGGATTATTTACCGATATCGGGTTGGTTTTAATTCCATTTTTGGGAGCGGTGGCCTTCTTGGTTTTTGTTTTGGGAGTAGCCAGATTTATAAAAGCAGCTGGTAATGAAAAGGAAATAAAAGATAGTAAAAATTTACTCATTTGGGGAATAGTTGGTCTTTTCGTTATGGTTACTATCTGGGGCATTATAACTTTTCTTAGAGGCGAATTTGGTTTTGGCGGGGGCACTTTTATTCCACAGATAAGATTTTAATTAACTTAATTAATCTAAATATAAAAATTATGGGAATAAAAGGAATAATAGAAGCGGCATCTGGCTTAATAACCACCACACTAATACCCCTAGCTTTTGCTTTGTGTTTACTCTACTTTTTCTGGGGGGTGGCGAAGTATATTAGAGAAGGGGCGGGTAGTGAGGAAGCCGCCAAAGAGGGTAAGAGGATAATGGTCTGGGGCATTGTTGGCCTCTTTGTAGCTTTCTCAATTTGGGGTATAATTAAGTTTATAAGAAATGAGCTTTCAATCCCAGATATACAAAACATAAATAGACCACTCATTGAAAATGTTAATTCCACAATAATTTATTAGTTTATATTAAATCTATGTTGAATAAAATTTATAAAAAATCTTTTCTTGTTTTAATTATCCTTTTGCCAATGATTTCTTTTGGGGTGCAACTTGGAGAAACAAGTATTTTCTTTACCAATCTTTATAACTTAGTTAAGATGGTTTTGGTTCCTCTTGTTTTTACTTTAGCTCTCTTGTTTTTCTTTTGGGGGGTGGCCAAATATATTTGGTCTGAGGGAACTGAAAAAGCCCAAGGTAAACAGATTATGATTTGGGGTGTGGTAGCTTTGTTTGTCATGTCTTCAATTTGGGGTTTAGTATATTTTATTCAAGATGAATTGGGTATAACAGACGATGGTCTTGGTATGCCAATACCAACAATAAAACAAGCACCTTAACTGTGGATTAGTCGTTGAGTTTGTAGTATAATGAAAGTATTATAAAGTAATAAAAATGGTCGTTTATTTAATTATTAATTAAAAGTAAAATTATGAAAACAAATATTAAAATCAGTGCGTTAACAATTGGAGCTTTAGCCCTTCCTCTCGTCTCCTTCGCAGCCTCTCTTGATAATTTGAGTGAATTAGTTACCAGTGTAGGTCTAATAGTAAATAAAATCATTCCGATTATGTTTGCTATTGCGCTACTTGGCTTCTTCTATGGTTTGGTAATGTATATCTTTGGCAAAGAAGACAACAAAGATCAAGCTAAGAAGACTATGATTTGGGGAGTAGTGGCTCTATTCGTGATGGCTGCTGTCTGGGGATTGGTAGCATTTATCGGTGATGCTGTCGGGGTTGATACGACTACTGGTGGCCCCGATGTGGGCAATCTTATTCCAATACCTTAATAATTCAATTTAGTCTAAGACTTAAATAAAAATGCGAATCTGTTGAAAAACACTTCGCATTTTTGTTTTTTGTTTGTTATTATATATATATGCTTGCGGCACCAGTAACAGCAGTCACAGAACTTTTAGGAAAAATAGCGACCTATATTTTAAATCCACTGATTATATTGGGCTTTACAGTGGCGACCATATTTTTATTTTATGGTATAGCCGAAATGATTTACAAATCCGATAGTAGTGATTTGGGTAAAAATAGAAGTAATGTTATGTACGGAGTAGTGGGTCTTTTTGTAATGTTTTCTGTTTATGGTATTTTGCGTTTAGTCTTGGCTACTTTTGGTATTACTTGCAAAAGTTTTTTCTGTTAAGAGTTATAAAAATAGATAAAAAGAAGGGGAAGCGCGAATGATCGCGCTTCCCTTTTTTATTTTGAATTTTTGGCAAAAACTTCAATCCGTGCTCCTTCCTCGGAACATTTGAATTGTAATACCTTTAGTCCAGGATCTTTGGTTTCCTCAGTGATTAAGGTTACCTTTTGCTGGTCCCTGTTCCGCATTACCTCGCACTTACCTCCTTTCTTTGTGTCGATTCTTCCCCAGACAACGTCTGGTTGTGGGGTTTTTACTTCAGTAGACCATCCACCAACCGGCGCATCGACTGCCCCAAGAAGGACATTTGTTTTTTTACCTCTATCTCCGTAACCTAGAGTCAAAAGCTTTGGTCCCCAGCAGGCGCTACCACCACCGTACTTCTGGTCGTGATCCCATGGACCAAAGCCTTCTTTCCCATATAGGTATTCGAAGTATTTTTCTTGGCCCTCTTCAGTGTTGAGGTCGTATCCCAATTTCTTGGCGGGTTCCCGATGAACCTCTAAGAACTGGTACTTACCAAAGGCTGTTGATGGTGGGACCTTTTCCTTCGGTATACCCCTGTTTTTGTATGGTGTCTTGCCGTCGGTTTCAAATTGCTGACAGCCTGACTCGCACTCGCAGACTACTCGCTTGGCTACATCGACTGGGATGTTGCTGTATGAAGCGGTGTCAGAAGACTTGCCCAGCGAAGTGGTTGTTGTGGTGCTTTTCTGATGACTCTGCCAGGCAGTAGTCACAAGCCCGAGTATTAGCATCGTAGCGAGAATGCTCGCAATCTTTGATGCTGTTGGGTGATCCTCCTTGGTGTCTTTGCCAAGCGCATCTTTCACCTTGATGGTGCGAAGATACAAAACCGACCAGAACCCAAGATTGAAAATCAAAAAGCCCAACACAGAGTAGGTGATTATGTTCCACCACCAAGGAATCATCTGCCAACTGATGAGATTGAAGATGATGAGGCCGTACCCGATAAGGGCTATTGGGTGTTTCGCCCAATACAAAACAGTTTTTTCTTCGCTGTTTTGTGCTTTTTCTTTTGATTTCTCTTCCACTTTGGGTCGTAAGGCCCGGTAGACGAGAAGTGCGGCGCCAACGATAACGAGCAGACCAAGTGCAATTCCGCCCAGAATATACAAAATCTTCTCCATTTCTAAGCTCCTTTTGTCAAGTTTCTAACCCACTTGAATTATAGCATATTTATTAGTATTTTGTCAACAAAAAAGCCAGAGTTTCCTCTGGCCGGGCTCAAAGCCCTTATTTTAAGTCTTCTTTCCTTTGCCACTATCAATGGGAATGGAAATAAGTGGTCCTCCTTTTCTTTCTCCGCCTTCTACATAAGTAGTAAGGTTGGGTAGTCCACCAACTTGTTGAGAGTGAAATATTTCAGCACCCCCAGGAATTGCCGCTACCGCACCGATGACTTTCTTTGCCGCTTCAGCAGTAGCGTTTGCGATAGTTGTTATTTTGCCGGCTTCAGCAGTAGCATCGATTCCAACTTTCTCTGCTTTCTGCTTTGCTTCGTATATCATGGTCAGGAGTTCACGATATTTTTTGGCATCTGTGCCTGCAGGTTCCACCGATTGTATCTGAACCAGCTCTACGAATACCCCATACTCTTCCTTGAACTCCGTAAGTCTCTCTTGTAAATCTTCCAGAAGTTTCTCAGAGGAAGTTGGGGAAGGAATGAACTTCCCAACTGTCTTCATGTCGGTGCCTTCTTCGAGAGTGAATAACTCTGGGAATTTTTTTGTACCGATGAAGACACGAGTTGTGCCTTCTGTCTGGTTAGACACTGCTTCCAGCCAATGTTGAACTCGGTAGAGTGCCTTGTAGGGGTTTGTAATATTGATGGTGAGCAAGAAACTCACATCGACAGGTACACCTTCTGATGTCTCAGCAGATGAAATTCTCACAAAATAAACATCAGACTGAACCAGAATGTGACTGATCAGTTCTTCGTGAGGGATAGGTGCTTTCTCGATAGATACACCGCCATCGGGTTTCTTGGGGTAACCCCATTCAATCCAAGTCATCTTGTACCTTTGGATTTCAGAAAATGGGGGTATACCTATCCAGTAGAGACCAGTCCAAAAGCTTTCCTTTTGTGGTGGCCTGGTATCTTCAACAACCTCCCAGTATTCTGCTTGGCTAGTTGAGAGCAGTGGATATCCATCTAACTCTCCTTTAAAACATTTGCCCGCGAAACTCATGATGAATTTCGAGAACTTTTTGTTTCTTGTTACTGGCCTGGCTTGCCCTTCTTGGCAAGTCGCCCAAAATCTCTCCAATTCAGCGAGTTTCCTCACTATGAATGGAGACAGAATGACCACTGCCGGAATCATCAATATCCCAATAGTGACCAGCATCGCAATTAACATTGGTTCCATTGTGTAAGGTTCCTTTCCATCCATAATTATATCATACTTGAATATAAAATGCAAGCAAAAACCGACCTTGCGGACGGTTTTTGCATATATCAGGTTTTCATTCTCATAAGCCGAATTCTGGTTCTAACAGCAATTTATCTAGGTCATAAATTACTCTATGACTCGAGCGGCACTCCACCAATGCTACGCATCGGAAGCACGAAATTCTAAACTCGAAATTCTAAACTTTTTATTTCGGATTTCGATATTCGGATTTCGAATTTCCAGTGCGAAGCACTGGTAGCACGGCCTTGCACACAAGTAAGAATTTAGCCGTTTCAGCCGGACTTAACCGGGTCGTTTCTGTTCGCATCTCTATCCTCACGGACGACGGGTGTTACCCGCTACTCTTTCCCAACTAAATGGGTATGTGTTCGGACTTTCCTCCATCGGTCCGCCGTAGCTTTAGCGTAGGCGACCCGACAGTAGCTGTCGAAATGAAAACCCGTTTTCATTATAGCACATAATTAAAATAAATAAATTATTGATCATACGTTGATATTATTAATTTTTCTTCGATAAAAAAATTTTCGTATTTCTTCAACTAAAATAATTGAAGAAGCGACCGGAATAATAATAAGCCATTCTGAAAGTGAAAGCGATGTGGTGTGCAAAACTTTTTGCATAAATGGATTATAGATTGCAAATATCTGAAAAAAAATAACACTAATTGTTGCGCTGACTAAATACATATTAGAAAACGGATTCATTTGGAAAATTGACTTGCTTTCTGATCTGCAGTTCCAGGCGCTAAACCATTGGAAGAGGGCCATAGTCGCAAGAGCGATACTTAAACCTTTTGCAAGGTCTACTTGAAAATATTGACTAAAAAGATAAAGTGTTCCAGCTCCCATTACAAAACCCTGTGTTAATATTCGTCGTGTCATAAAACCATCCACAATCCATTTCTTGGGTTTTTCAAATATACCCACAAGAAGTCCTTTTTCTTTTGATTCCATAGCAAGCGCTACAGTCAAAAAACCGCCGGTGACAAAATTAAGCCATATAATCTGTGATGGAAGAAGTGGAATTGGCCAAAAAAGAACAAGTGCCCCAGCGATATTAATGACTTCTCCTATGTTAGTAGAGAAAAGAAATGTCACAACTCTTTTAATTGTTTTGTAAATATTTCTACCTTCTTCGGCCACTCCCACTATACCCGCGAAATTATCATCTAAAAGCACAATGTCCGATGCTTCCTTCGTTACTTCTGTTCCTATTTTCCCCATAGCGACACCAATATCGGCGGCGACAAGTGATGGTGCGTCGTTTACACCGTCTCCAGTCATTGCCACAATTTCTCCTCGTTTGCGATAGGCTTGAATAATACGAAGTTTGTGCTCTGGAGTAACTCGCGCAAAGACAGTGGTGTGGGCGAGTAATTCTGAAAGCTCGTCATCGGATATTTTATCAATTTCTTCCCCAGTAAGAACACTGTCGCCTTCACGCCAAATATCTGCATCTTTAGCGATAGCTTGCGTGGTGATATAGTGATCGCCTGTGACCATTACCACACGCATACCAGCTGCTCGCACTCTTTGCACCGCTTCTTTGGCTTCACTACGGAGTGCATCGTGCATACCAAAAAAACCAACAAATGAAAGAGGTGGCATCTCGCCTGGATTAACAATCTGCTCAGTATCATGATTAATAGCGTAAGCGACTACTCTAAATCCTGTTTGCGCAAGATTATGGAAAACTGATTCTAATTCTTTTTTCTTCTCTTCATTTAAATCTTCAATTCCATCTTTATGCCAAACATTTTTACAAAGTTTAAGCACTTTTTCTGGGGCACCAATTAAAGTAAGAAAATTTTTTTCATCAACTACTCTAATCGTGGCACGATATTGTCTTTGAGAATCAAACGGTAATTCAAAAATTTTAGGTGTTTCCCGCTCTAACATATCATACTGAAAACCAATTTTTTCAGAAAACACCAACATTGCCGCTTCCGTTGGGTCGCCAGCGATTTTCCATGTACTGTTTTCTTCTGAAAATGAAAGTCTGGCGCTAGCGCAGAACGCTGCAACTCTTCCACTAAATAGAAGTTCTGGATGATTTAAGAAATCAATAATTTTACCATTAAGAAATACTTCGCCTTTTGGTTCGTATCCATTACCCGTGATGTTAAAATCCTTACCGTCCACATATACATGCTGAATTATCATCTCGTTTCTTGTGAGTGTTCCAGTTTTATCTACAGCGATGACCTTTGTTTGCCCCAATGCTTCCACCGCTTGCAATCTTTTTACCAGTACATTATGCTTTGCCATTCTATGAACACCAGTTGCTAAAATGAGAGTCATCACAATTGGAAGACCTTCAGGGATAAGAGAAACTGCCATTGCCACCGCAGTATGAAGCATTTCTTCTATTGGTTTTCCAGACAAAACACCAAGAATAACCAATCCAGAGACAATAATAGAGGTAAAAATAATAATAAGCCGAGAGAGATACCGAACATTAATTTTTAATGGAACTTCCGTGTCAATTGTTGAGATTTCCTTAGTAATTTTTCCAATTTCTGTTGCAAGCCCAGTAGAGACAACAACCGCGGTGCCATTTCCGCTCAAAATATGGGTACCTTTAAATACCATATTTTTCTGCTCTGATACTGGTAAATTATTATCAGACAATACAATATTATTGGATTTAGTTTCTGGTATTGATTCTCCAGTAAGACTCGCTTCATCTATCTTGAGAGTGTTAGCATAAATTATTCGAGCATCGGTGGGAACTTTTTCTCCTTCTTGCAACAAGATAATATCTCCCGATACCACTTCAGTATCTGAAATTATAAACTCTTTGCCATCTCGTAGTACGGTAGCTGAAGTTTCGACAAATTTTTTTAAAACAAGAAGCGTGTTTTGCGCTTTGCCCTCTTGAATTGTTCCTAGAATTGCATTAAAAAGAAGAATTGCGAAGATAATAAAAGCATCAACAATTTCTCCCATTGAAAAGACAATACCCGCCGCAGCAAAGAGAATGTAAATCAGCGGGCTTTGGAATTGGCGCAAGAAAATAACCAGAGAACTATCCACTTTTCCCTCAGGAAGCTTATTGGGGCCATATTCTTTGAGGCGTTTTGTTGCCTCCTCTCCCGTCAAACCATGTTCACCAGAGCGCAATGCATGAAAAACTTCGGGCAGTGTCTTTAAATACCAAGTATTATTCATTTGAATATTAAATAATAACAAAAATATCAAAAAAATCAACAAATTAAAACAGCATCTTTGCTGTTTTAATTTGCAAATCTTATAGATTCTTAGATTAAAATTTTATTATTTAAAACTACGCTTCGTTCTATTCTGGTGCAGTACACTTGAATTAGTCCGAACGCATTTCGCCGCCTGTGGCGGCGAGGAAGTCCCCCCGCGAAAATCCGAAAATGCGGCGGAGCCGCACCGATAACAATTTCCAATTTTTCTTTGGCGGCAAATCCCTAGCGTTCCAGTTCTTTGAGTTGTGATTCCTCTTCCTGAACAATCTTTTGCCACAATGCTTGGTTTCCAGTAGCCAACGCGGCCTGCTTAGCTTTATAGTTTTCGTTGATTTTATGAATCCACGAAGAATCTTCGGTAAACAGCTTGAGGGTTGGCTCTAAATCTTGGTCGTTAGCTTTGACAAACAAAAGAAGTAAGTCTTCTTGTTCAGCAAGAGGTACGGGAGATTTCTGGATTAGTTCTTTGATTTTTTGGAAGTTGGTGTTCATAAAAAATGTCGAGTGATTATCGTTGTTGTAACAGCTTCTCCATTCTTTCCAGTGCCTCTTTTTGCTTTTGACCGGAATATGAAGATTGTCGTTCTAACTTCTTAATCATGTCATCAACCTGCTCCATTCGCTTATCAAGGGCTTCAATTCCAAACTTGGTATTAAGCTCTTGTATAACTTTCTTCATTTCTTGGGCGTTTCGGAGCAATAATTTTGAGTCGTCCTCTGTGTAATCTCTTGTTTTGATTCCGTATGGCCCTTCTTTCAAATTACCTTTGGTCGGCATGTAATATTCGGACACAAGCTGATTAAAGTGCGTTCGTATTAACCATTCAGCATCTTCAGCAGTTTTTATTTTTTTCATGTCAGCACGCGCAGATTCAACAACACTTCGAGACCACTTACTGGATTCAGTAAGATTGGTTTCGTTGATTTTTTCTTCCTGCTTTTCTTGTTTTTGGACTTGCTCTGTTCGCGTAGCAGGTTTTGTTTCTTGGGCGTATGCCTCGCTAACCATACCGGGGCCAGCTGAAAGCGCAGAAACAAAAAGCAAAACACCGGCTACTTGTTTAGCCTTGCCTTTGAATCTCTCTAAAACGCTGCGCTCTTGGGTAAGAGCCTGCTCCGGTTTTAATTCTGGCTCTTCCGCTCGTTCTCGTACTTCCAACACCTCTTCTTTTGGAAGTTCCGAAGGCATTTCTTCCTCTGATTTTATTTGTTCTGGGCTAGGCCCATCCTCGAATGATTTCATATTCAAATTGATTAAAAATTTTTCTTTTCTTCTTTCCGTTAAAACATGGTTCGAGCCGATTGTTTTTCCGGGCTCTTTGGCGGTTTTGATCGGTGCGGCTCCGCCGCATTTTCGGATTTTCGCGGGGGGACTTCCTCGCCGCCACAGGCGGCGAAATGCGTTCGGACTAATTCAAGTGTACTGCACCATTTCGGAAATTGCAAGCAAGAGGGGTCCGCCTCGCTTCGCTCGGCGGCCAGTTTGTATTGGATTTTCGGGGCAAAAACGAATTGGCGATTTTGAAAGAAGAAAAGAAAAATTTTTAATCCAAACCATATGAAATACATACTTTACGCAAGAAAAAGCACCGAAGAAGATGATAGGCAAGTTCTAAGTATTGAAGCGCAACTCGTAGAGTTGCAAGAGTATGCCGCCAAAGAAAAATTGGAAATTGTTGCCTCGCTGTGCGAGGCCAAAACCGCCAAAGAGCCCGGGCGAATGAAATTCGCAGAAATGTTGTCATTGATTGAGAGAGGAAAAGCAGATGGGATTATTTCGTGGCATCCTGATAGATTGGCGAGAAATAGCGTGGACGGAGGTAAGATTATTCACTTCGTTGATCGCGGCTTGATTCGCTCCCTTAAATTTCCTACCTTCTGGTTCGAACCGACACCACAAGGTTTGTTTATGCTCAACATTGCCTTTGGTCAGTCAAAATATTTTGTAGATAATTTGCGAGAGAATGTGAAGCGTGGTTTGCGGCAAAAGATACGAAATGGCGTATGGCCCGGCTGGGCTCCGGTTGGCTATCTCAATAACCCAAAGACACGAGGTATTGATATTGACCGTGAAAAATCTCGATTGGTAAAGAAAGTTTTTGAACTTTACGCCACCGGAGCGTATACCCTCCATTCTCTCGCAAATTGGTGCGTCAAGCACAATCTTCGCGGCAACAAGAACAACAAAATCTCTATCAGCAGTTTGCAGAAGATTCTACAAAATATTTTCTATATTGGCCTTATGAAATTTAAGGGAGAGGTTTTTGAGGGAACTCACGAGCCGTTAATTCCAAAGAAACTTTTTGATACTTGCCAAGAAGTCATGGCAAAGCGTGGCAAAAAGAAAGATATTCGCAAACATCATTTTGCTTTTCTCGGCCTGCTAAAATGCGCTTCTTGTGGTTGCGCTATTACCGCTGAAATCCAAAAAGGTCATCACTATTACCACTGCACGAAAAAGAAAGGGCCGTGCCAAGAAAAGCGATATTTGCGAGAAGAAACATTAACCGAGCAAATCACTTCTTTTCTTCAAAAAGTTTCTTTGTCGAGCCAAGACACCGAAAGAGTTTTAGCCGAACTTGAGAAGGACGAAGAACGAGCCAAAAAGGAAGCTAAGACTACTGTTCAAAATCTCAAAGTAGAATTGACCGAAGTTGAAGCCAAGCTCGAAAAACTACTTGACGCATATCTTGGCGAGGTCATTTCTGCCGAAGATTACAAAACGAGAAAAGAGAATCTTATCACCAAAAAGGTCGAGCTTGGCGAGAAAATCAGAGATTTTGAACAAAAAGGGTTGTCTTGGCTCGAACCGGCTCGGGAGTTCGTTTTATCCTTAAATCAAGCCGCTAATTTAGTTGAGACCGAAAACAAAGAGGAAATGACAACATTTCTGAAAACAATCGGCTCGAACCATGTTTTAGAAAATCGCCAATTCGTTTTTGCCCCGAAAATCCAATACAAACTGGCCGCCGAGCGAAGCGAGGCGGACCCCTCTTGCTTGCAATTTCCGAAATGGTGCGTTTATTTTACCAAATTAGAACCTATTTTCAAAATCGGTAATGTATCG
>ERZ1292625.140-Hain-H41-01um-R1-140-length-118973-cov-47_pt1 | contig 118973 bp, 189 predicted proteins | sample MGYA00564400_ERZ1292625 | MGnify/ENA primary metagenome ERZ1292625 (study PRJEB36523, sample SAMEA6512639) | groundwater metagenome | collected 2019-01-08 | study: AquaDiva: Metagenomics assemblies of 32 groundwater samples
TCGATCGCTATTAGTTGATTACATGGCCTCATAGTCCAACTGGCAGAGACAATGGGTTTAAGCCCCATCAAGTAAGAGTTCGAATCTCTTTGAGGCTACTACATTATGATGACACCAGAAATACTAGAACAAAAATGAATAATCATTCTTTAACATACCAATATATCGCGGAACATGGAGACGGCAGAATATCTGCCCAGTCTTTAGAATTTTATGATACTGGCCTACGCGCCCTGTATGAAGCAGGGCTTAGTTGTTTCTTTATTGAAAAATGCGCCTATGATAAATCTGACATCAGTAACTGGGCAACAACTGGCAGGTCAATGTGCGTTGTCGGCGGTTGGTTCGGCAGGGACACTAGGGCTTTCAACGCACGAATAACAAGCCATTCTATAACAGTGGTTCACAAAGATTATAGAAATCAAGGCATCGGCTCGCGGTTGTTAAAAGAAAAAATAAAAGAACTACACGATAGATTTGGAATTGATAACCTTGTAACTGAAGTTAAAAAGACAAATCGTTCTTCTCTTAGGATGTGTGCGAATGCGGGGCTAATTGCAAGATGTGAAGCTTGGGGCCGCTTTTCCAATAAAGAAGACGGTATGGACGTTATAAAGTTTTATTAAATGTGGCGCGAGATAATATCCAATTGGAAAAGGTGCCCTAGTGTACACAGGGTTAGCCCCACTGTAAGGGCTATTAGTAGGTTCGAATCCTACTTATCTCATAAGGATAGATAGCCAAGAGGGTTCGCTGTAAAACTATCATAATACACGGATACTTTATATGACATTAGAAGAATTTATTGCAGACGCAGAAAAATCAAGAACTCTATATAAACTAAGGCACGAAACTAGAAGTGGCGGCTTTAGGAGCATTCCAGAGTTAGTTGTGTATTTAAGCGAATACAAGCTATCTATACCCGAGCCAGCCTCTCTCCTAGAACAATTGTTTTTAGATAAGTGGTGTACAACTAAAAAGTCTGCAATAGATAATTTTATTATTGACTATTGTACAGCTATACAAGATCGTGAATATGAGACCGCACGAATGCGGAAGTTAGTGTCTTTGGCGAATGCATTATATGTCAATTCACTATGAAAATTCGCGGCCGTGTTACCCAAGATGCCGCCATAAAGGATACAAAGCGCTACCGTATGACCCCGAAAAAACTAAAGTAGTTTTCGAGTGTGGTTACTGTAACTTCAAATGGAACGCTGGCGTTCGCGGCGACGAGTATGTAGATTGCTGTCAAAATACAGCAGAAGCTAAAGAGAGTGGCGACTTGTACTGGCATCGACGAGAATCGCCTCATGATGGCAATAAAGAAAAGAATTTTAAGGAACGTGAACGTTAATATGACAATTAAACTTAAACAGACTGGCGCTTGCTTAACCAGTACAACTATTTCTTGTGGTGTTTATCAGTTTAGTGGCGTGCGATATGGATCTTCTTTGGATAGTTTATACACGCTAGCTACTAAGGTGTATGGACTAGATGGAGCAGGAATCGCCCGTACTGGAATCATAGTGTTTTCTGATACAGCTAGATCTGGCAAGGGGAGTGGATTATATGAGCTAATTAGCAGTCTGGACATTGGTAAAATTACTGTTAGCGATAGCACTATCAATCCTAACAGCTCTAATAAAATTGTACTTTATACATTTATTCCAAACCACATAAAGTTTAGGCATTGGCTAATAGACACTATTAACCCGCCTAAGCACGCCGCTAAGGTGAGCACAGTGCAAGCGAAAATGCCAACTACTGTTTATACAAGAGACTCTTTTGGTAGATTTGCTAGCACGCGGGTAAATGCGCAGCCGCCACGGACCGATGCTTATGGGCGGCGCGTCGACGCTAGCGGTCGCGGATATCGATAGAGGGAAGAAATGAAATTCATCGAACTAACATATGTTGTTGGCGTTGGAGCCACCGCGCACGCAACGGTAGACAAGACCACTCTCTTTAATCCACTACTAATTAATGTTATTTGGCCACAAACCTTTAAAGTTCATAACATGGGTGAAGTAAATGGAAGCGTGGTAGTAACCGGAATTGACCGCGCGCATGTGTTGGAGTGCCCGGAACGAATCCAAAGGCTCATTGAAGACGCCACAAAAGATAGAACTACATACAACTTAAGTTTTCAACCAACCTAGCATGAAAATAATCTTTCTTGACATCGACGGCGTACTAGTTATACGCAGTCCGGATGGGCTAAGCCTAGCGGCCGGACACAACAATCGGCCGCATCCAGAGTGCATAAAGAACTTAAACAAAATACTAATCGCTACTGGTGCATATATTGTAATAAGTTCCTCATGGCGTTTAGTATTTGATTTGCCATACATTAGAAAATGGGCGGCCGCGAATGGAATTATCGACGTAATCATCGGCGCCACAGATACCGGCAGAGACCGCCGTGGAAATCAGATTCGCCGTTGGTGGACACGACATGCGTACGATAAAGACACTACCGGTGAAGATAAACTTCTAATTATAGATGATGATTATGACGCGTTTGAAGGTCATAATTATCCATATATACACACGAGGTTTGAAACTGGATTAACAGCAGAGCACGTTGATATTGCAATTAACTTGCTGCGGCCGCGCCCAACCTATTAAGGATAAATAAATGCTTATAAATACTAATTTACTAGTGACCGTAGGGACATCACATACATCCTGCGGCATAGCCGAGTTGTATGGGCTATCAGACGGATCGCCGGAAGAAATGTTACTTGGAACATTTAGAAAAGTATATAGTTCTGACGGATATCCACTTAGATCTATTATTCTTTTTTCTGACGCCACTCAAAACGGCTGGGGTCAAGCACTCGCAGACACTATTTCAGCAAATAAACTAGGTACTATTGTAGAAACGCCCGCTGTCAGGAACCTAAACTCCGGAAACATGATAAAAGCGTGGTTGTTCTGCCCAAATTATGAAGCATTCAAAGCGTGGGTTGACAAGATTATACTCGTGAATGAACTACCAGCTACTCCTGCGCCTGTTACGCTACCGAAAGTAACACGAGCACGCGCAGCAGCATATGTTTGGGGGGGATCAAAATAAACAGCATGTCACTGGCAATTGTAAATTCTTATATGTCGTGCGGTGTTAAAATCGTGTATGATTTAGACCTATCGAGAACTACTAATGAAAGAGCTATTGAAATTGGCAACTACCATTTTGATCCTACACGGTTACGCACTCCGGCCGCAATGTATGCTTTTTCTGATAACGAGGCTAATCGCCGCGGCCACGATTTAGCGCAGCTTTTTAAAGAAAATGAGCTTGGAGAGATTACAGAAACAGGTTTTCATGTTAATCCTAATTCTAATAATAAAATAAAGGTTTGGATTTTCGCGCCCGATAACGATAAGTTCAAGACGTGGTTTAAAATGGCCGTTAAAGGTTGAACGTAACATGTTTATAACTGAATGATATATTTCGTGCGGGGTAGTACAAGGGTACGAGATCGAAGATGACCCAGCCGACAGCGTGTTTGAACTAGCAATCGCTAACTATGACGAACCTCCGGAGAATATAAAAGATTATCTACAGTCAAGAAGTTCTTTTGCACCATATTTTGCAATGGTGATATTTTCTGATGCCGTACAAAATAAACGCGGCGAGTGGCTAGCTAAATTTTTAGTAGATGAGAAATTAGGAGTCGTGGTAGAAAGTCCAGCGGCCACGAATCCAAACACATTACATAAAATTAAAACATGGATTTTTGTGCCAAACCATGTAGCACTTAAAAAGTGGATCTGGAAAAAAGTTTACAAAGATGGCTAAATACGAACTAATGAGTATGATAGCTATTTCGCGACTAGGGATTAAGCTACTATGAACATACGGACTTTAGACATTTCTTGCGGAATTAGACAGGCTGTTGGCCTGTATGGACATAATAAACAAAACGCAGTTAGCATTGGGGATGGTATTTATAGTAGGGAATCAACAACAGTCGGAGCCGGAATGGTAATTTTTTCCGATGTAGCCACGCGGTCTAGCGTAAGTAGTGGGGCCGACTTTGCTAACTATCTAAGAAATTTACATTTCGGCGCCGTTGAAGAGACGTCTGTTGTCAGAAATCCAAACTCTGGCAACAAAATTAAAATGTGGATTTTTATCCCCAACCATAGGAAGTTTAGAGCGTGGTGGAAGGCCAACAGATGAGCTTAGAGATTATGTGCCCCTATCATTTAACTGGATAAGATATATCTCTTCTAAAGATACTTTCTAGGTTCGAACCCTAGTGGGGGCGTCTTAGGTAGCAACATATGAACTTTACTTGGAACAAACATAATGAATGCGTTGTAAAGAATCCGGGCCACGAATTTAACGATTTTATACTTATAGTGTCATATTCAGAAAATTCATATTATTTTATTATAGAAGTTGGCGGAGTTGGCGGAGCGCGTCTGCTACGAAGTTTGCCCAAATTTGACACACTGGTAAAAGCCAAGGTGGCGGCCGAACTAGCAGTCTATAGAATATGTAGAATAATGCAGGAGAATATGTAATGGCACTAGCTATAATATGGAAACTAGTAGACGAACTACAAGAGTATCATAGCGCCGTCGTAGTGGTTGGACGATTATCTGGACTTATACAGGTTTGGTGTTCGGCGGGAGATAAGAAAATAACAATGAGATTACGCCTTGCTGACCGCGTAGTCGCACAAACAGAAATCGGAGGGCGGTATAATTCAGTGGAGGACGCTAAGGCGGCTGCCACAATGCTTGTGTATCGTCTTAAGAAGATTTTAAGTGAAATAGAAAGATAGTTAGATAATTGAAGGGCCTTTAGCATAGTGGTCTAGTGCACCGACCTTTTAAGTCGTGATACCTGAGTTCGAATCTCAGAAGGCTCACTAACACGCGCATTTGCGCAAAATAAGTCATGGAGAACCAATGTGAATATCGAAAAGCCAGTTGTTGGATTCAGCGTCAAGCTAGGATGTGATCCTGAATTCTTTTTCAAACAAAATGGTCAGGTGATTGGCTCAGAAAAAGTCATCGACATAAAGAACGGCCTCCCTATGACCAATAGAGTAAGTAAGTTCATTGTCGATGGAGTTCAGGCCGAGCTTAACCCTGCGCCCAACTCGTGCAGAGCTAACTTGGCTAATGAAATAAGCTATTGCTTTAAAGTGCTAAGAGATAAATTGAAAGCCGACCATGGTGACATTAGCGCCAGTTTCGCGCCGGTGGAAGAAATCTCACGGGAAGAACTGGAGTCGCTAGACACGTCGTCTCGAGTATTTGGGTGCGCGCCGTCAATGAATACCAATCCAGAATCGCGGGGATCTGCGACGCTCGTCGACCCTTCTGAGTATAGGTATAGAAGCGCTGGAGGACATATTCATTTGGGACGACTTCTCCCAGCGGACGGCTACTACGGCACTAACGCTGCCCTAGATAATCCGGAAGCGCTTATTCCGATTATGGATGTTCTTGTAGGCAATACATGCGTATTGATCGACAGAGATCCAGGGAACATCGAAAGGCGCAAAGTTTACGGCCGAGCCGGGGAGTACAGAACTCCGGCGCACGGTGTAGAATACCGAACTCTATCTAATTTCTGGCTGCGTGCTTATCCTTTGATGTCATTGGTGATGTCTTTGGCTAGGTTCAGCTCGGACATTGTGTCCAACCCGCCAGAGTATGCAGAGACGCTACTGTCGCTGGTTAACATGGAAGATATTCACAAGGCCATCAACGAGAATGATTTTGATCTTGCGATGGCAAATTACCAAAAGGTAAAGCCGTTCATCCTCGCGGCCGCTCAGACATTGGGTGATAGGCATCCTATTACAAAAAATAATGTTGATGATTTTGAGTATTTTGTTAAGCTTGGAATTGATCATTGGTTTACGCGAGATCCAATTGAACACTGGACCAACCTACCGGAATGCCATACGGGCGGATGGGAACACTTTTTAGTCTATACCGTTCGCCCACAAAGGCGTTTGGCTGTAGAGGCAGTAAACGCAAAAGAAGAGATAGCGGCTACTACGCAAGCCACAGCTCCCAAGAAATCCACAAAAAAGGTTGCTAAAGTTGCAGCCGCCGAACAACCTTTCTTGCGCGTCGACGTGGCGTAGAAATAAGCTCAGCTGGTAAAGCATAGATGGCGATGCGCCGCACTTGTAATGCGGACAGCGGGGTTCAAGTCCTCGTATCAGCTCCAAACGGTGATAGCTCGCCCGCATAAAGTACTATCTTAAATATCGGCTCAGTGGTCCGAGGCGGGAAGGTGGCGGTGGATGGGGCGCGCCGAACGGCCAGCGAGAGCCAGCTTAATCTCGTAGCCCCACATACTTACAAAGGAATTAAAAAAAATGGCCGCGTTATTTGTTTACTATATCTTGTTCTCTTTAATGGCGTTCTTTTTTATCTTCGTAGCTACCGCCGTAAAACGAGATCTTAAAATCTCCAAGCTTAAAGTTAAGTTGAACACAAAGAAATTCTGGATAAAGCATTATAAAAATCAGCTAAAGGATTTGGAAGAGCTTTGTCAGAGTCAAAAGATGGAAATCGCTACTCTTAATGATTCGGTGAATGCTCTAGAGGACGAGAAGGTTGAACTCGAAACAGAGCTATACGGAGAAGAGGAAGAGGAAGAAGATGAAGAGGAGGCGGCATATCTTCCTGAGACCGTAGAAGCTAAGGGGTATAAAAACTAAATCAGTTTGGCCTCTTAGTCCAAAGGTAGAGACGACGCGTTTAGGGCGCGTACAGTGACAGTTCGAATCTGTCAGAGGCTATTATGAGAAACGTTATGTATACAGATAGTAGCGTTTCGGCTATTATAATTTAAATGACATCAAAAGATTTACCAAAAATAATATACGCTAACGTTCGATCCAACTTAAAAGTATTGGGATCAATTTTACTAAATAAACAAATTCAATGGGAAGGCGATCTAGAAGACGTTCGCGGCAAACGAGTACTGCTTTTAGTTCACGGGGTTAAAAACACCGAAGCTCAGATCAAAGCAGCCTATAAACAATTAGGAAACAGATCTACAGCGTGCTTTGATGTTGTCGTAGGCTTTATTTGGCCTGCCGGTTCCACACCATTAGGGTGGCCGATTGTGTCAACGATTGCACTACTTAGTGACAGAACCTCTGACAAGCTAGAAGAAGTCATTGACGAGATTTACAAACACGAGCCAGAGTCTATCACCATCAACGCCCATTCCCTTGGATGCCCTATAGCAATTAAAGCAATCAATCGTCCAATAGAAGCCCTGTGGCTATTGTCCCCAGCTATGACTAGATACATTGGTCGATATAAGAATCACTTTCAGTATCTAAAGTATCCAGTACAAATTTGTTATTCTAAGCTGGACTCGGCGCTAGCTTTATACATGGCATGGCCTCCATTTTTACCAGCACTTGGTATGTTTGGTGAGGGCGGCCGCACAAAACACGGCGTATCGCATGACTTCACCAAAGAAATCGGCACAAACCACACAGGATATAGACATTCGTCTAAGCTATATCAACTAATGTTCGATTTGTACAAACGGATTATAACGTGAGCCGGCACAAGAAGTGCTGTATGGGGCGCGGTCAATTAAGTAATAATGAATTATATTTTAAGACGTAATAAATTAGGTAAGGCGACGTGCGAGGAACTATCACGACGATTAGTTAATCCTGTTGAAGTAATTACTACGGACGCTCCTATTCCCAACACCAATGGTTGGATTTTTAGGTGGGGCACGACGGCCACAGTTGGTACAGATAAAATAGTTAATTCGTCGGCCGCAATCGGGTGGGCGGCGGATAAGAAAACAAGTCGTCTAGACATGCAGGCCAAAGGGGTGCCTGTGCCTCAATCATATGAAATTAATGTGGGCGCATCCTTGCCTAAAGCATTACCTACAGGTAAATTATTTGTCGGCCGCAAACCATATCATGTGCAAGGTAGATACCTAGTATCTGGAACATACAATCAGTGTTTCGCAAAACTAAATAAGTGGGGCGAAGGCGGGTACATCTCGGAATTTATTGACAAGGTAACCGAGTATCGCGTATTCGTTTTTCTCGGTAGAGTCTTGTGGGTCGCCCAAAAGACGCCCGGTAACCCAAAGGATGTAGCATGGAACGTAGCCAAGGGTGGTCACTTTGCTAACGTTACATGGGCCGATTGGCCAATCAGAGCAATCGAGGCGTGCGTTCAGGCTATGAATGTCGGCGGCCTTGACTTCGGCGGCGTAGACGTTATGGTAGATGCGGACGGAAATGTTTATATCCTTGAGATTAATTGTGGCCCACTATTGGAATCTGAGTATCGACAGCATTGCGTGGCTAGAGGATTTGATTGGGTAATCGGCCGCGACGCCAAAGAAACATTAGAACCCTACAACAGAAGAACGGATTATCGACGATGGATTCACCCATGTCTGTATAGTAATAGGTAAAGATATATGATTTGGTTGGAAGAAAAGATATTAGAGCATTTAGAAACACACCAAGAGTTGATAGAATTCTTAAATGACACTAACTGTAAAATAGCTACAGAAATTCCCAATAGTAAATTCGATTGCGCAGCGTCATTTAAATATTACGATTATAATGGTTTCAAGTTTACAACAATAAATAATTATTCATACATCTTGCCGCTTGAAGCATTTACTGACACCGATGTTTACATTGTTGAACTTAGAAATGAACTACTTCTAGCCAACCTAGACGCCATCCGACGTAAAACGGAATATAAACTAAGTAGAATAAAGCAACTTCGCGACGAAGCTGATCTACTAGAGGCAAGCCTAACATAGTATGACTGGGTATCAACTAATTGAATATTTTAAAAGCCTTCCGCCCGAAGAGCTTGAACTAGAAGTAATGGTACTAAATGATGAGATGGGTGATTATTGGGAAGTTGAAGGCGCGGAGGTTGTAGAGGATGTGGTGTCTCCATCCACACTTAAACCAAGACGCAGACAGAAGAAAGAAAGGTTCCTTCTTATTAGGTAGACGCCGCGGGCCTAGCTTAATGGTAGAGCGCCGCCTTTACACGGCGGATGTTGGGGTTCGAGTCCCTCGGTCCGCATAGGAAATTAATATGGAATTTAATTGGACACAGGGCACGGCTCCGTCTCGTCAAACATGTAGAATTGATGTCGGCAGTAAAGCGCATTTAACAATCTATACAATGCTTAGAAATAGAAAATATGCGTATACTATTTCGTACGCGCCAAATTCTCGTTACTACCTTGAATCAAACTTGATTGAGTCGAATGCTATTTTTACAAAAGCTTCAGTGCTTAAAGCTGCTGAAATTATGGCGTATAGATTACATAAGATACTAACTGAGGCGTAAATACAGGATCCTGCCGCCCCTACTGGATAATAAAAATGAATGAAGTAAAGTGGGAACCTTACAGAGGCGGGCTTAGAGCTGAGATACTAAGACACGCAGACCGCAATTCAAGCGTTCTTTGTTTCGTGCTACGTAGTTTAGACGACAATCTTTTTAGAATTTCATTCTTTACTAAAGAAGATACTTTGGGATATGATCTAATTCACCAAAGTACGCATAAGCACATAGACATTGACACGGCCAAAGCCGCCGCAGAAATAAAAATACATAGATTACTTAAAATCCTACACGAGTAGTAAAGGACTATAATGGCATTCGGTAGAGATGAGAGATCATATAGGTACAACGGCGAAGTGTTTGTTTATGATGCCGATAAACACAAATATAGATTAGGAAATGGAACTCGGCTAAAGCTACTTACGGGTGATTTATGTATGGTAACAGGTCACACTGGAGATTGTTTTCATACGTATGTTCTTCTTAGAAAAGTTGGAGCCGGACTAGAATTTAATAACATGTATATGTGTGCAGGTACATTTTCTGCCTATGAGTTTGGAACGCAGGTCGCTAAGATTGGAAAACTAGATTTTCACTTGGTACAAGCTGGCTTTAACATTAAAATTCATTTTTAAAGGAACACCATGCTCGATAAAAATACAATATTGTTTATTGTGATGCTTACGATAGTGACATATTATGGTTATTTAGTATACACTGGAGACGATGATTGAAGATGAAAGAAATACCTAATTTTAAATGGAAGCCTTCATCCCCGTATAATGGAACGGAAGAATGCCACATTAATGACTTTATACTCTGTGCGTCAGACGGTGGAATATGGGAGTTGCTTGTAAAAAGTATAAACGGGCGTCTAATTGTGGTGGGTGAAGGCGACGCCGACGACATGGCCACCGCAAAGCTAGCGGTAATTGATTACTTCTTTGGATACTTTATTAGTTTGTTTGAAGAAGTTAAGAAGCAGTTTAAGATAAGTTATTTCGGTTAGTATATTGGTCACCTAGTTTAACGGTAAAATGGCAGCCTTATAACCTGCAAAGCACTAGATTGGTGCGTGATATAGGTTCGAATCCTATGGTGACTACTTGTTCGGCTGTCGTCCAGTGGTAGGACTGCGGGCTTTGAACCCGCGAACCGAAGTTCGAGTCTTCGCGGCCGAACCATTTTAACTATAGAAATGTGATTCCGCGTATAAAGTGGGCACATTTCAAACAAGAGGAAACATGTTTAACTTAAATGATTTCGTATATGTCGGGTCGTTGTCCGGCGTCCATAAGGTCACAGCCATTGATACTAATGGAAACGCGGTTGTTGCGCCGTGTAGAGCAGACGCGCCGTACCTCCAATTGATTGTAACAGTCAGCGCTCTTCGACTTGTACCTAAGAAAGAAAAGCGCACCCACACAAAATCAGAACGTACTTACATCGATCAGATTCTTAAAGCACAAGGTGCTACTAGGCGGCGAAAGAGCGCTATGACGTACGATGCTAAGCGTATCCGCCTATGCAAAGATCTTATGGAAGCTGCACTTGGGTATCGACCAAAAGATCTTATGTCGGGAGTTAGAGATCTGATTATTGGTGGCGGCCGCAATGAAGCCCATCTTGCCAATGATCCATATACAATAATCTATGAATCATTAGATGACTCCACGGGACACTCAAACTAAAATGGGAATGACTACGCTAATACAAATTCAACAGCAGCCGAACTATTGGAAAAATCACATCCATAGCAAGCTTGATGAGCTTGGGATAGAAGGAACGATGATTGTTCGTTCTGATCCACGAACGAACGCGTTTTGTTTTCTAGCGGAGTTAATGTTAAATGACGTAAGTCTTGAGTCGGCCGCCAAACAGCTAGTAGCAGAAACGGAGACAAGTGTCAATGAAGCACAAAAGACAACGACGACGAAGATATACTCCGCATCGCCCGGATAATGATCTAATGTTACGATTTCTTAAGAACGAGCGACGTATTCAATTGTTAGAGTCATATTTCTCTCCGTTGTCCACTACAAAAGAACTATCGAATGTCAAAGAAGATACAGTTATCTGTAATTTAATAGCGTCGGTAAGTGATTGTAATGATGTTTGTTAAGAAGTGGCTAACGAGTAAAGTATTCATTAGGCGAGCCGACGTAGGATACTGGGAAGTTATCTTAGGATCTCGTATAAAGTCCAATCTTCCAGAAAAATGCTACGGTATTGTGCTAGATAGGTTTGTTAACCAGCCCGATGCTAGAGACGCTAGAAATGAATATCATCAGCTCTTAGAGTGGCGAAACAACTTAATTGAACGCCTACTATCAAATGCCACGCGTAGGGCCGCGGCCGCACAAACATTTAATAAACAAAATCTTGTAGATAAGTGGAGATCTACTAAGGTATTAATACAGCGACAACGGAACACCACTATAATTGGCCCAACGTACAAAATAAAACTTGCAAATGATTTTGTTTCCCCAAAGAAATGGATTACACTAAAAACCGATCTAATTACTTCTAGTACGGAAGCTCTTTTACTTGCAAAGCAATATTCAAATGACATTAAAGAACGAAATTCAATAACATTAGATGTGATATGTGTACCATCCGATATTAAAGAATTTACTCTTAAAGAGGAAGAATTAGATAGCGAAGTATCTGATGAGGATATTTACGCTTACAACCAAATGTGGTAATAAAAGTATGCAAATTAAAATGAAGCATATGGTGGATGTGTCGATAAAGCCACTTGATAATGCATCGTATCAATTGGTATTATCCAATTTTCTTGGCGCTAAGAAAACTAATTCAGTTCATGATAGTAGATTGAGTCAAGCGACACTTGATTTCTACCGACAAAACACGCTAGAAAGTGCACGTATTGTGGGCTTTGGGGCTTTTGTAGATGCTCAAATGATTGGATTTGGTGCAGCCAATTTAGATGAAGATGGTGTTGCTAGCCACATGGCTATCGCAGTGCTACCAGATTTTAGAAAAAATGGAATAGGAACTGAGTTGGCTGACAAGTTAAGTAGAGTAGCAGATCCGCCGCGGTCGTTTAGTATAAGTGCTGAAAATACTGGTGCAATCAGGATCGCAATTAATACTGGGTTAAAGCCCACTGGAGCAAAAACAATTACTAATGGTAAGGGTGTGGAAGTATCAGTACTAGTTTTTGACTCAGAAGAGATTGAGTGACAACATGACTATTATTAAACGAAACAAACTTAAGGCGAACGCGGCGCATACAACTGCTTGGGTTGACCATATACAAGCCATTCCAGCGAGAGAACCTGTAGCTGTAGTTGAAAATCAGGAATTTACTTGGACGGTAGATCCTGCGCCGGCTAATTGGAGAACCGAACCTGCGCCCGGCATTCTTGGCCGCGCTCGTGTTACGCTAACAAACCCAACGATAGGAATACAACTTGAGACACCTGAAATGGCAACTTTACCAGACATCCCGATCAAGCTAAAGAATGTTGTTGTTCCGCCAAATGATGCGCCGGGAGCGCTTCAAGGAACGCCGGGCAACACCGTCGCATCTATGAAAACACAATTCAAGCGAAACAAACTTAAGAGACTTGTGTCGGTTGAAATTGAAGTGAATGGATGTAAATTACCAGAGTATATATATCCAGTAACCAACAAATGGCAGTGTTCCATTGTAGAAGATGCAAGTCTTCCGGCATACGGATTTGAAATCAACAGTGCTCCCGCCAATGGCGATAAGTTTGTCGAACAAATGGAGGACTTCGCCGACGCGTTTATCAAGAGCGAAGCGTACGTCAGTGAACGATGCGGACTGCATACACATGCGGACGCCCGAGACTTTAACGCATACGACGTTCGTCGTATGATTAAGCTATATTGGAAAGTAGAGGATGGGCTATTTTCAATAGTACCAGAAGAGCGGCGTCACAACAGATATGCAGCCAAATGCGGCGACATGTTAGTCAGCAAAATTACATCGGTAGCGCATCCAAAAACCAGCAAGAGGCGCCTAATCGAAACTATTTACAAAGATGTGGATGATTTCAAAGCTATGAAAGAAACAAAGCACATCGACCAGAGAAAGCGAAGGGTGGCCATGAACATCCATTCGTGGGCGTTCCGAAAGACTTTCGAACTTAGGCTACCGAATGGATCAGTTACCCGAGATGACTTAGTTAACTGGGCTATTTTGTGGGGAACGATTGTGGATTGGGCATACAAACTAGGAGAAAGACAAATTGATGCGATCTCTGACGAGTCGTTCACTTTGTTGCTTAAAATTGCGCCAACAGATGCAATATATAAATGGCTGAATGAAAGAAGGGAGCGTTACTACTAATGTGCGGATTGTTTGGAGCGATTAACAACACACTCACGCCAGTGCAAATGGCTTTAATTTTTGGCGTGTTGGCAGATGAGATGGATAACCGGGGTAGACACTCTTACGGAGTGTATCTTCCCACATCAGAAGAGTTTCTCAAGGGCGTTGGAAAAGCGGTAGGCAACTTGAACATCGCTGACTTTGCAGACCAACCCATGGTCCTTGGTCACACAAGATTCGCCACACACGGAGCACAGACAGTCGAGAACGCGCATCCGTTTTTGATGCACGGCTCTGTTGCAACGATAGTTGGGGCTCACAACGGCGTTGTTTATAATAAACATGAATTGGATAAAAAATATACAGAGTTTGCCGTAGATTCCCAGCATATTTTTAATCATATCGCTAATGGTATTCCACTAGATGAATTAGACGCGTACGGGGCCATTACGTATGTCGACCACAGGCGCCCGGACGCCGTATACATGGGTAGATTTAATAACGGCGACTTAAGCGTATATGCTATCGAAGATCCAGATCCAAGTAAGGAAGAAGACGATCCGATTGCCTTGGTATGGGCGTCCACCGACCACGCAATTCAAAAGGCGCTGTCGTTAGCATGTATCCCAGATACGTTTGTAAAGCGATTTAATGTGGAACCAGCCCAACTATTTTATGCCACTCGTGAAGGATTTTACTTTGCTCGTGGGCATAAGCTAGACATGAAGCGAACGAGCTATAAAAAGTGGAGCGACTCAAGCCCCACAAGTAACGTTGTAGGAGATTTCGCTAAAAAGTTTAGAAGTACAGGCACCACATCTACGGGCGATTCCCAAAAAAAAGTATCAGGCTTTCTAGGTCAGAGCGGCGGAGCCAACGAAAGCTTGAAAAGCGACGTGAAGCAAATCTCAGGCAGCGGGCACAAGGCCGATGGGTCAATTACTCTTAATTGCGATGCGTGTCACGAAGATTTCAAAGTTACAACGTCGTATGCCGAGGGAATGGATAGTTGCTTATGCCTTACGTGCTGCGATACTAGCACGCAAAGTGACTCCATGGGAGCTCTGCTGTCCCTACGCTGTCAATCATGTGAGGATCTATTAGATCCTGAAGATATTGCCAAGTTTGTAAACAGTAATGATCAAGTAGCTTATTGTGAGCCGTGTAAAAAGTGGGTTCGATCCACATACTTAGACAACGAGCTAAATAACATAACTCAAGAAATTGAAATTAAGACAGTTGGAGTAATTCAATGATCGTAAAAGAACGCGCACAGAAAGTACCCGGACAAAAAGGCTCACAGACAAAATATGAGCCATGCGCAGCAGAGAAAACGCTTCTTAACTTTTGCAAGATTCTACGAGAAGGAAAATATAAGCAGTTGACAACGCCGTGTGTGGCTCTACGAGGAAAGTCGAATGACTTTTCGCTTCAAGGCGTTTTAGCAGATCTTATGAGAACAGTGGATTGGACACCGAACGATCCAGTTTATGCAACTCCTACACTGGAAGGCTACGCATTTGAACTTCCACTATCTTGTATAGACAAATTGTCTCGGGATGGGCTCGTAACCACAGAAATTATTCAGCTTATTGAGCTATGCTACACGTTAGATTACCAGCCAAACCAAGCGTTCGTATCCTCAGCCGACGAGATTGAAAAGTTAGTTAATGGCTGGATTAAGGAAAAAAGAAATGGTATTTCTTTAACTCAATCTGATTGGGAAGAAATTTATCTCGTGTGTGGATCATCAGTAGACTTGCTAAAAGGTAAGTTGACTGCGACAGATTGGAAAACCATAGCTAAACTGATTGGCGCGTACGGCCGATCGGATGAAAAAAAATCATGGAAGGGTTACATTGGTACTATTCTAAAGAAGATTGGAACCACGGGTGAGCGCGCTGCGGCACAATATAAAGTTGTCCCGACAAAATATCTCTCTGACATCAATAAACTTCGCGCAACCCCACTAACCGCAGCTAAAAAAGAATTTTTAACGACCGCTAAAGTAGGTTGGTAATGTTATTCCTAGTAATCGCACTCTTAATTGTAATTGGCTTGATTTGTGTAATTGCATCTAACGCGGGATTTTTTTTAATGATTGCTTTTTTGCTTTTCATAGCCATGGGCCTAGGTGTGATGTCAGCCATTGGAGATAGCTAAATGTCCTTTTACAAAGTAAAAAACCCAGAAAAGGTGGCCGAAGCGCTAGTTCAAAGCTATGCATGGAACGCGCTTAAAGGAATTCTTTCAGAGTACTTTACAGATTTAACTGGGATATATGTGTATGTGGAATCGGATGGTGCCCAAATTGTATACATTAGCGTACATTCCGACAAAGATTGTAGGTATAAAAATTTTAAAATAGATTTAACTCTGCCTAAATGGGCCGCCGCGGCTGTAAGCGTAATGACGGGTCAGCGATCGTACTATAATACTATGGCCCGCAGAGACATCGACTTGGGGCACGAGCCAAGATATGCAATGCCTTATCCGTATTTTAAAAGTGGAGGTGCCGCTTCGGATTACTTAGTTCAGCATATGCAGACTGAACTTAGTAAAGCTCACATACCTTTATCCAAAAGTCATTTAATTGTAGCAATGGGCCAAAATGAGTTTGCATGGGCAGAGAACGTCTGCGTTGAAGTTAGCGATCCTGTGCAGAGTATTACATTATCACTAGATGGTTATATAGTTAAAAACGACATTAGTGAGCCAAAGATGTTTGTCGCCGGATTCGAGGCTATACCATTCGCTCCGGCCACAGACGAGCTGGGCATTATGGATGATTTTGATGATGATCTTGACTTTTGATACCTTTATTAGAACATCTAAGTTAGTAAGTACTTACTTACTTAGATCCTTCTGAAAAAAAGTTACACAAACGCAAAATATGTGCTATAGTGGTCTCAGTTGAGCTTGTAAGCCAACATTGATACCCAACATAGCCGCTAGCACAACGACTCAGCCACGGCGATCCTAGCCCCAAAGAGGGGCACTTTACGGACGCCTTCTAACTGTACTGACAGTCCTAGCAACGGGAACCAGCAACTTATGCCAACACGCTACGTGATGGAGTTGCTAAGAGCATAGCTCTAAATCATTTTAGTAGATGGTAGTAGCTAGTATGTGGAAATACTGCTACTCAACCATAACGTCCCTTTAACATAGTCGAGCACGGACTGATCGAACCACAATCGATCAACGGTGTGGTGGTGGTACACAGGGGAACCTGCGTCTACACGACAATACTGGTTACCAACCAACAACTAGTAAGTATAAAGCTAGCAAATCTAAAAGAATACACAAGAAAACATTGTCGACAAAAGATAATAAGTAAATCTAATAAGCGTTAGACTAAACGATTACATAGGACTGAAGAAATTACGTATACACAAGAAACTAGTTATCGACTAACCAGTTACGTGTGAATGAAGAATTAATGTATATAATAGTATTAAAGATTTTTAGAGACTACAAAGACATCATAGCTAATAGCTTACTAAATGGTGTTATAATGAAAGTAGGTATGGGTAATTAACTTATGGTTCTTAGTTTTGGACTACATGAAGCAAAAGAAGAAATCGATATAAACAATTACTTCAAATGGGAATTGGATTCAAGTAAAGATTACATGTCAGACGTAGAACATTTGTATGACAACGTGTTTTCTGATGAAGAAAGAAAAGCGTTCGATGAGGCGTCCGATAAAATGAATCTTTCACATAGAGTTAAATTCTCGTTATCACGCCACAATAGGCACGGTAAGACTAGATCGTGTAAGTTTTGTTTATATGAGTTAGCAGAAATTATAATGAGAGATCGACAGGAGTAACGAATGGCAAGAACCGCCAAAGCACTAGACAATGATAGAGCCGAAACGTTAGATGTTGGTGAACTATCGGCTCCATCCGAACTTAGCAGCATCCACGCTAAAATGCACTGGGTTATGTCCCAAGTTAGTAGAATCCCAAAGTCAGGTTGGAATAGTTTTCACAAGTATAACTACGTCAAGGAAGATGATTTAACTGACGCAATTAGAAAGCTATTTCTTCAGGTCAATGTGTTTCACACAGTCAGCGTTAATGAAGTAATTCAGAACGGCACACTGACTACGATTCTTACAACGCATACGTTCACAGACGTTGACACGGGTCAAGAAATTAAAACCACATTCGCGGGATGCGGAGACGACAAGGGTGACAAGGGTATCTATAAAGCCATGACAGGCGATATGAAGTACCTGTTGCTGAAGACTTTCATGATTCCAACGGGTGATGATCCTGAGTCGGACTCAAGCACCGACGAACGAAACAACGCTCGACAAGGCGGAGCTGCTACACGCACTAGAGTGGCGAGCGTTGCGGCCGAGCCGGGAGGCTTATCGGCAAGATTCCTAGGGTTTAAGGAAGGAATTTCTACTAAAGACGGTAAGCCCTATTACTATATGGACTTTAACGTCGATGGTTTGGCTAATCCGGCCTTCAAACATTTGTACGTGAACTCAACTACATTTGGATTTAACGACGCGATTAAAGCGTTTGATATTACGGATGACATTCTTCCGCAAATGGAATGGATTCCTTCGTCGCCGTTGTCGTGTAAAGTGTGGCTTGATCAGTCCCAATCCTACCCTAAACTTACAAAACTAAAAGTTGGTGCATAGCCATGTCTAAGTTTGCTACGATTAACAGTGGAACACTTACGTACGATGATGGAGAGCTCGACTCAGACCTCTTTGTTATGTCGCTACCAACCCCGCACATCCCTGAAAAGATCCAACTCATCTCTGAAGAGATCAATAGATTCAAGATTCTAGAGTATGATGATTCGCCGTACTCTAGAGGGTATCTTGATGGGTTAGAGGTAATTCTCGAAAGTGCTAATCAATACGGAGAATAATTGACAGAAGAAATCAACATAACCGACGACTCAAACACAAGTGACTTTACCTGTGGGTTCAACTTTGGATGGCAACTTTCTGAAGACATTCAAGAAAAGAAACTGTCCAATACAATGACACAGGACGACGTGCTTACGCTAGGAAACATGTTCAAAGAGTTCTACGAGAAAGCCGAGAAAAATAAGGCAACCCCATACGAAACAGGATTTCTAGAGGGAGTTACAGAGTTCGGCAAAACAGTAGTAGCTATGGCGGTGTCGTCTAGCGACACTAAGTAATATGCTCAAAACAAGCAGCGCAAAATCAAAGGGTCGTAAGTTACAACAGTGGCTTGCGGCCCTGTTAATAGAAGCAGCTAACGATTGCGGAATTTCTCTTACGGCCAAAGACATCAGGTCGACGCCATCTAGCGTCTCAGGCCCAGATATTCAAATGTCAGAAGCTGCTACAAAAGTATTTCCGTTTGACTTCGAGTGTAAGAACGAAGCTAACCCGCAGAACATATATGGTAGATACTTTAAGTTTCAAGAAAAACATAAGCTCCCAACTATAGCCGTATTTAAAAAGACAAACAGATCCAAGTCATCAGATCCTTTGTTTGTAGTTTCTGGTTTAATTTTGGATTGGTTTCATTGGGACGCCATAATGTATCCAGAACTAGATTACTGTGTTAGCCTAACAGCAAAGAGATGTAACGTTATCGAGTACTTCTATACTTTGCAACAAGAGGCCGCTGGTGAGGAAGTGTTGTTTGAGTATCGTAGATTAGCAGACGAATGTCCTATTTACGTCATGTCTAATAGTCTATTTTTATTGTTTATTAAATTTTATATTAAAACAGGGCAGGAACCGCAGAATGAGTGACTTTCCAGCAGAAGTAATCTCAGCCGATACAACAAGTATAGCTTTAACCGCTCCAGATGTGAGCGACGTGAGTCTTTTTATACAGCAGCTAAAAGGAATGAATGAAGTAGATCGCGTTCAAAATGCTGAAGCGCTTCATGTGTCGGTGATTGATACATGTGTCGACTTGGCAGAACGTTGGTATAAGCTATCTAATTTGCTGATTCCAATTCATGAACTAAACTTGTGGAAGCACTTATACTACGTTAATGGTGATGGTACAAAGGAATATTTTACGTCGTTCAAAGAATACGTTACGGTGGTTGTGCAGAAGCCAATTACTACTGTCGGTAATAGCCTTTATGTTCATAAGGCACTATTGGATGCTGGTAGAGATCCTAAAGATTTGGCTGATATTTCTCAATCAAGGATTAAATCTTTAGCCAATGTCCTTAAGGCGTTCGATGGCGCCCCGCCAGAGGATGTTTGGGACGAGCTTGTGGATAAGGCTAGATCTGCTAAGACTAGACAAGAGACAAGAGAATTTAATGATCTTGTTAGTGACGCGTGCGCTCAGCGTGGTGTAGAAACAAAAGAGTGGCTTAGACTTGAAGGTGACGCAACATCTATTGATTTTATTAAAACATGTATAGATATTCAAAAAGAGTCTAAATTTTATGAAGGAAAGCCACCGTCGGACTGCACCGCGCTTGAGCACATCTGCGTGCAATGGATGCAAAACACAGACCCTCGTATGATTACCGAATCTGCGGAGGCTACACATGAAGATGAATGATACTGTAGGTAGATCGTGTGACATGTGTACTAACTGCAAAGTAGTAACACTTACTAGGCTTACTTCGGCGTACTTTAGAAATGGCGGCGTGTGTCCTCCACAAGAGAGAAAGGTTATTAACGTAAGGTGTACTAAAGAAAGTGATACCGCGGTAACGTTCCCTGTTAATTATAAAAGTATAGAAGAATTTATGGCGGGCGAAGACAATTTTACATATGCACAGGATTGCGCCGAGTTTGAATACAATGACTAACGAAATAGACATTGGATTTAATAAAACGTATCCGGGATCGATGCTATCTAATTTTGCGCCTAACCGCTTTGTGTTTGAGGCAGTGGAGTGCAATAGTATGGAGGGCCTACTTCAATCATTTAAGTTCCCTAACGCAAACACCCAGCGGCTTGTGTGCGGCATGATTGGAGTTTCGGCTAAGTGCGCTGGCTTTAAACAAAACTGGTGGAAAAAGCAAGAACTATACTGGAATGGAATAATCTATAATAGGCACTCAAATGATTACCAGCAGCTGCTGACGCGAGCGTTTGAATGCTTAAATTCCAATGCTAGATTTAGAGCGGCCCTAAGTGCAACTAGAAACGCAAAACTAACACACACGATCGGAAAGAATGATCCGTACAAAACAATTCTAACTGAAGAAGAATTTTGTTGGCAACTAGAAAGTCTACGAAAAGTAAATCAGCATGATGTAAATATAATCCATGAACTATAATTTTAATGTCGTAAGCGCTTTACGTTATTCAGATGTTCCAGTGCCTGTCACTGATATAAGAAAATATTATGTTATGGTTAATATGGGACATGGGTACGGCTTAACTGACGGCCCGTACAATACTCTAAGCGAGGCTAACGCTGCCATTGAGCTAACGACCTTGGGTTTGTGGGTTCGACAGACGCTTGGTTATGTAGTATACACCGACGACGTGATAACGATTAACGGTAGACATCTTAGCACAGAAGAAGTCGCTAAAATATCCCACGCTGCACATAATAGGGCTCGCGGTAGATAATCGGCATAGGGTTAAATGAGACACTATATAAAAACGAATGATCGGCTAGATGAGATTTTCGCAAACTGTAAATCATTTGGAATATGTGGTATTGATACCGAGACATACACAATAGATCCGTTTAACAAAGACGGCGCGCTAGATCCATACGCTAATGCCATTAGATTAATTCAAATAGCCACAGATAGTGAAAGCTATATTATAGATTTACATTATGTAACCGATAAAGATAAGATTAGTACTTTCTTACTAGATCCATCTGTAGTCAAAATTGGTCATAACTTAATATTTGAGAACGTTAATTTTCTATATCATTTTGGGGCTTGGGTAGAAAATGGGTTTGACACTCTACTGGCCTCAAGATTACTACAAACATTTGTAAAGAAAGTAGATGGTGAATACCCGAGAAGTTATTCCCCAGAAGATAGACGACACCATCTGGCGGCCGTTGCCAATAGATACTTAAACATAACTGTTAACAAAGAAGAGCAGGTGTCTGATTGGTCTGCTACAGAGCTATCCGAGTCTCAGATTAACTACGCTTTTGTGGATGCAGAAATAATGTTGCCACTACAACGAGAGTTGGCTAAGAGGCTTGCTTCTTTGGGGATGAATCAAGCCGCTAAGATTGAATTCGCGGCCGTTCCAGCTATAGCTGAAATGCAGCTAACGGGGTGGGGATACGACAAAGAGATAATAGATACCATTGAAACCCAGATACACAAAAAGCTAAAAGTTCTAGGAGACTTTTTAGGAGAAGAGTTTCCGTCGAAGCAACTGGGGCTATTTGAAACTTGCTCGATCAACCTAGATTCTCCACCGCAGCTAAAGGCGGCGTTCCAAGGTAAGTATGGAGTTGAGTTAGATTCTACTGATAAGCGAGCGCTTCTCGCGTGGAGAAATATTAATGATGAAGTAATAGCTAATGAAATAGCCAGACGTAAAGGATTAAACCCTCCAGAAGAAAAATTAAATAGCTTCTTAAAGACACACGCATATAACTATAACAAAATTGTTCATCGATTATCTGGTAGTGATAAAGTTGTTGACGCCTTAGTTAGCTACTCTAGCCTGCAAAACATGCTAAGCACATGCCAAGAATTAAATGATGGAGTTCATTATAAAACTAAAAGAATTCATTCAGGGCTAATTCAACTTGGACAAGATCAGCATCGAATGGCGGTGCGTAAACCTAATTGGGCAAAGATACCTCGGCCGAATTCTTTTGGACAATTCGCTAAGCTAGAAGATTTCAAGTTCGATTACAACTTTAGACAAGCGTTCGTACCTCGTGAAGGATGGAAACTAATTAAGTGTGACTTCGCACAGAATCAGCTACGCATAGTAGCGGATCAATCGAACGAGCACAAGATGGTAAAGGAGTTTAACAAGGGTGATAAGGCTGATCTATACAGAGCTACCGCCTCCGCCATCTTAAATAAGCCTCTCGATCAAGTTTCTGGTAATGAAAGACAAGACGCCAAGGTGTGGGTACTATCTTTCACGTTCGCTGTAGGTGCTCCAATTTATATGAAGCAGAAGCTAGAGGACACCCGAACGTATACCCCTCTAGAGATTTGTAAGACGGAACGCGCTGCGTTCTTTGATCTGTATACTGGTCTTCGGCCTTGGCATAGGGCGCAAGTTGAACAAGTAAAAAATCATAATCATATTTATACGCCCATTGGACGAAAGATTTACTTTCATCCAGAGTGTGATATTTATACAGAGGCTATTAACTTTCCTATATGTGCTACGGAGGTAGACGGCGCGAAACTTGCACTCGCACGAGTGTTTAGAAAGTTAAAAAAAGAAAAGCTAAGGGCTAACTTAATGGGGTTTGTGTATGATGAGATTATTATAGAATCTCACCCAGACGACGTAGATCAAGCTAAACAAATTCTAGAAACTTTAATGTTGGATTCCATGCAAAAGATGTTAAAATCTGTACCAAGCATGGTAGAATTGAAAGTAGGTAACAACTGGAGTATAACATGATCATAGGATTACTTGTTAAGGATACATTCGACGATAAGATTTGTAAGTTGGCCTACTCTACGCACATCAAGCAAACCTATGGGTTTACAATATTAAATTTAGATGATTGGCTTTTACTAGATAGAATTGATTATGACAACGCAGATGTATTAATATTACTAGATGACTTTAGTGATGCTATGTGTTTTAAATCACTCAGCACAAAATGTAAAATTCTAGGTATAACGCAACGAACATCATGGATTGGTGAGCCGCTATCGGAACTTTGTGATTACATCGTTTGCCATATAGATACAATCGATGATTTGTATAGAGATATAAACGACGGTATTGCTGAACTAGCACACTTGGTTGGGTATGCCAATACCAAAATTAGAAAGGGAATTACCCGAACAATATGAAAACAAACATTGGAGCTGCCGGTTGCACTTGCTACCGAGTTGATTTACCATCAAAAAACTACCCTTACGCACCCAAAACGTTTATCGCGTACCAGCCGGATTGCCCTATTACTGGACACGGCCTGTTTAAGCGAGCGGGATCAACTAGGAAACAAAAGCTGCCCACGACGTTTTTAGCCAAAGGGGTGCCAACAATTGACTTAGGAATTGATTTTATACTAGAAGGATAAATGAACAACGAAAAAACAGTAGCTTATAAAGCAAATATAGATAGCATACCAGAGCCGTTGTATTTAGCTTTAACAAATGATACCTATGTTAAAGTTGGGGATTACTCAGTATCAGAATTAATAGGCCCGCCACAGCCCGCGCAATTAATAAAGCGGCATAGGGATAAGCTTTTACTTGACCCCTACGACCGAATTAAAAGCTTAATGGGAACAGGTATTCATTCCGTTATAAATTCTTATACAAATGATGCTACTCACTTAGCTGAAAACAGATTCAGTGTTACTGTTGATAAACTTGTAATCACAGGACAACCAGATGTATTTTCTATTGATGACAATATTCTGTACGATTACAAAACAACATCTACTTGGATATCGGCTATTGGCCGTAAGGATGAATGGGAATGTCAATTAAATTGTTATGCATGGATGCTTCGACAAAATGATTTTAAGGTTGATAAGGCCGTAATCGCGGCAATTTACACCGACTGGTCTAAAACTAAAAAAGCTTTATCAATTTTAAAGAAATCGCATTACCCAGAAAATCCAGTTGAACTATTTGAAATTCCTCTATGGGAAGATTTTCAAGTAGAGCATTATCTATCAGCGCGAACACGAGAACACGAGCGCGCTAAGAGTTTAGCAGATGCCGATTTACCTGAGTGTTCTAAAGACGACAGGTGGAGAAAAGATACTTGGGCCATTACAACGCCTAATGCGTCTCGCGCTACTAGAGTGTTCGATTCTCTAGAAGAGGCAAGAGAAGCTCTACCAAATTACAAAGGTAAAGATTATTATATCGAAGAGCGGGAAGGCCAGCCAACGAGGTGTAAGTTTTATTGTGACGCGGCGCCATTCTGTCAACAGCTTCGGAGAGAATCTATAGGGAAAGAACTAGATCCTGCATACTATGGTGACACAAGATAAAGAAGACGCACGTAAATTTACAATAGCGTTTAATTGCGTCTTTGTTACTGTAGTATCTGCTGATAATCCTATAGAGGCGGTGAATATTTACTTTGATAAGTTTAAAGAAGTAGCAGATTTAATTAATAACGATGATAGGTATATTAAATTAAGTCCACCAACGCAGTCTCTAGAGCTATATGTGCATGCAACAGATAATAGGATAGATGCATAAAAATGTCTATCACCAAAAATGATAAGTTAAAAATAATAAACACAATTTGTGAATTACTAGTTGAGTATGAAAAAATACAACTGGATGCGGAGCATCCTATCGGGCCTGCGGAGGTAACAGCATTTTCTTTCTTAAAGACATTCGCGGACATGCTTAAATATGGTGTGCGTGGAGATAGAGATGATGCATGGTATTATGAACGACTAAAGTACTGGAAGGTAGATGCGTCTACTGGATTAGACTCCGCGCCAACCAACTTCGTTGAGATGCTACTCAATGATTTTAGTGACGGTTTTTCTCAGTGGGTAGAATCTAAATACGGTAAAAAGGATTTTATATATGTGCCAAACACATATGATAGGGAATCAATAGAAAAAGAAATTGTTCCTTATTTGCGTGTTCGCGCCAATCGAAAACCATCAGTAGCGCTAGAGGTTTGGAAAGAGATAGTAGCAAACTATTTCTTATCAGATCTTAGGAAGTGGGATTCGAAGCCGCCTTCATTGAGAGAAATGTCTCAGTACTTAACTGAGCTAGAATTGCAACCGATAGGAGATAGCAAAAAACCTAAGTTGTATGGCGACGAGAAAGCTGTTGCTGACATGTTTCTTGAGTGCAAGCCTACAGGCTCGTACACATCTAGGGATGTGAAAGCCCTATTGGCGGCCGCAGAGGATTTAGAAGACGCGAAAGAATGTATTAAATGGATGTTTTCCGACGCCGTGTATGATGACTTTCTAAAGAATAACAGACCATATACACTAGGGTTTATTGTTCGTATGTGGAATTTATACGACACATACAAGAGTAATAAACCAGATCCTGTAAAACAAGAGAATGCAAAAGCTGAATTAAAGGCAATGTTAAAGAAAATATCATGACAGACGCAGACATAATTAATCATTTAGCTGGTGTTGTGACGCGTATTCAAACCGACAAGCGATACAACGATCTATTTAAATTACATAAGTATAGATGTAACTGCGCTGTGTGTGATACACTAAATATACCAGAGCATAATTTTTGTATATGCGATTCGTGCAAGCTTCAACTAATGGATGCTAGCGCGGAATTAGCTGGAGCCCTAAAGTTGGCAGATCAAATTTTGCCGGGAGTGCTAAGTCGAAACGCACGTACGAAGATAGATCTATTTAACGAAGGAGAATAGTGGCTGAAAAAGCAAAACTACTAATTGAGCAATTTGATCTAAGGGCGGAGCGAGAAACACTTGCAGCTTGTGTGCAAGGTGATCCATTTAAAGTACTCGGTAAGGTTACGGCCGCTGACTTCTATGATCCAGCTAACTATCATGTGATGTCTGCGATCATAGAAATGGCCCAAGCCGGAGACGTAGTAACATTTGCTAGTGTTTGTAATAAATTAAAGATTAATGGAAAGTTTACGCTCCCTGTAGAGAATGTAGTTACAGAGGCGTTTGAGTATCCTAAAGTAGATCCAGAAGCGGCCGCACAAATTGTAAAAGACAAAGCTAGACTAAGAACATTGCGTGGTATATATGTTAAACATATAGAAACGATTGATTCAGGAAGAGCAGAGCCCGAAAAGATTGTTGGATCAACTATATCCGAATGCATTAATGTAAGCACGACATCGAAAGATTCTAGTAGACACATATCAGATATCAGTGATGATGTTGATAAGCATATTGACAACCTTGTTGCGGGTAATCTAGTTAGCTATTCAACAGGTATTAGCGGAGTCGATTTAGCGATCGGCGGCGTACAAGCCGGTGAGATGTTTGGGCTAACGGGTCCACCCGGATCTGCAAAATCACTTTTAAAGAATGGGATGAACATCTTAAATGCCAAGCTAGGTATTCCAGTTGTATCCTATATTCTAGAAATGGGAGTAAATCAAGAGCTTATCAGAGCGTGCGCAATTGAAGGCAACGGCTTAGTTAATGCTAAGAAGTTTAGAGGCGGTCCCGGTATAGAGCCACCTTCTTCAGAAGATGTCATAGCGTTCAAACAAGTAAAGTCTGAGCTGTCTAAACTTCCGCTGTGGATGGACAACACCAAGTTTGGGTTGATGGAAATATTAGCCGACGCAGAACGTAGAGTTCAAGAAAGCGGAGCGGGTATTATAACTATCGACTACGCTCAACTTATTCACGTAGGTGATGGCGGAAATCGAACCGGCGAATTGGAAAGAATATCTCAAGCATTTAGAATGTTCGCACAAAAGAACAACTGCGCCATCGTGATGGTAGTTAGGCTAGATAAAGCGGGCGCGTCTAGTTCGCTTAAAGGTAATGATTTAACGGGTGCTGAACTTCACGGGTCATCTAGTTTCCATTATGATTTCTCATCTCTTGTTTCTCTTTACTTTGATAAACCGATGTGGCTTTGCAAATGCGATCCAGAAGAACAATTTACATGGGATGAAGATAAAGAATCGCTAGTGAGCATACATACTCCGGGTATTAAAAAGTATTGCCCTAAGTGTATGCAATATGTAAAACAATCTGATGGTAGATTAGGGAACGCGTATGTGCTTAAGGCGAGAGATGGCGAGACGTATACAAAAGTTCCACTTAAGCTAGACGGCTCGACACTTCAAATAACAGAAGTAGAATTTGATGAAAAACCTATGGAATATGCAGGGGTAGAAGATAATTATGACCTACTATTTAAAGAGGATTAGGTATGGGATTAGAATTTAATTGGTCAGACGATTCATCTGGCGCATACAAGCAAGTTTTCGCTAGGGTTGACATTAGTAACGCGGTAGAGGGTGAAACTAATACATCGATGTGCCTACGCGCAGGTAAAAGTGCTAGAAATGCTTTATATTTTTTCTCCATAGCGATAGGCGCTGTGCTAGTTAAACGTCGGTATGGATTCAAATCTACCGAAGACGCTAAGCGGGCCGGAGAGATATCAGCTGCGCGGCTTTACAGATTATTATCAGAATAATGGAGAATGAGCTGTGCCCAATTTGTGCATCACCGAAGGGTCTGGCGTACCACGTCCGACCGAACGGAATGCGTTGCCCAGTCGGAGACGGCCGATGTCCGAGATGTTTATCGCATCACCACGAAGTGATTGCATGCGACGTAGCCGCATACCTTAAAGAGGAAGATAAAAATGCCATATATATCGGCGATTGAAGGGGAAGAACAGGCACCTAGAATAATGGGCGGCACGCGGGTAAGCCTATTTACGCTAGACGATGATGAGTTTTTTTCGGCCGATCCGGAGGTCGGAATTGCAGATCCATATACATACGACACACTTGGAGATAAAGTATGCTTAGAACATACCGATATTGATAAGCTACTAGATTGGCTAGAAGTTTGTGTCGATGCGCAAATCACACGAGATTACTTAGCCCAAGGTAAAATGCCTTATGTTAATGTAGAAATATTTACACATAACGATTTATATGGAGTATCGATAAATGCCTCGTCGGTTGGAGAAGAGACAAAGAAATTAGCATACAGTCTTATTCATGGACCAGAAGATGAAGAAGAGGACGATTTATCTGATGACTACGATGATGACGAGGAAGGTATTGTTATTGAGCAATGGGAAGATCCGCCAATAGAGGAAGACATTGACCATTCGATTAGAGAGGGTGACGACTAAAGATCCATGTAGGATTTGCGGCCGCACACGCTATTGCGGATTTAGGCACCTAAAGGACAAACTATTGTGCATCTGCATGTGGGAATCTGAAGGATCATTCGGAGTAGCAGAGAACGGAGGATGGAAGCACTTTTTATCTGGAGGTAATGGCGTCACAGCAGATTTTGATTTGCCCACCAGAGACACCAAAGCACCTATGGCTCGAATAAATGCTGTATACAAAGAATTTCTTAGCTTATTACTTTTAAATAAAGATCACACTGCGGCGAATACCGCTAGAGGATTCTCCATTGATCAACTGAATAAGCTAGAGTACAAGACAGTAGAAGATAGGGCCGCCGAGTTGGTTCGGTTAGGGTTAGATCTATCGTATGTGCCGGGATTTTATAGGAATGACTTTGGCGAATGGGACTCTTCGGCATCTAAAGTCACTGGCTACTTTATACCAATTAGGAACTTAAAGCAACGAATTCAAGCCATGCAGATTAGGCTGGACAATGGAAAACCTAAGTATCTTTGGTTTTCTTCGAACGGTATGAATTTAGGAGCTACTTGTGGTTCTCCTATTCACAGATCGATTATTGGATTCTCTGGTAGCGGACCTACTTGGATCACAGAAGCACCGCTTAAGGCTGACTTCATTTCTGCTAAGCTAGGTGTACAGGCTATCGGAATCGGCGGCGTAAACGCTGGGCATGCGGATATTGTTAACGCCTTACTTGAGCCAAACCACAGAGACGTGATAATTGCTTTTGATGGCAATTGGAGAAGTAACTCGTTTGTTTGCAGAGCCCTCGGTAGCCTTATACTTAAGCTAGCTAACGGTGTCCCGTGTATACCTAAAATAGCCGTGTGGGACGACGACTGCGGTTTTGATGATGCATTCCAAAAAAAGTTGGATATAGATATTATTTCCGCGAGCGAATGGTATAAATCTAGATCTGATAAAATCCCTAACCTAATTAAAGACAATAACTTAGCAGAGCACCTAAAGAAGAAACTAAACTAGTTGGTGGTTTTGCTAAGATACACGAATACCCAAAGGACAGCAGTGAAAGCAGAATTTATTAGCGATAATTTGAAGTTAGCGATTAACGTTTTAGACATAGCGCAGAGTCACGTTAAATCAGATTTTGCTAGGCTTAAAACATCTCTTAACCCAGAAACTGGAGTTATTGATTCTGCCATATTAGTAGCTGGAGACACTGTTGTAATTGAACATTTACTTCCAGTCGTATCCGACGAAGAAGTGGAGTTTGGATTTCCTATTTCCAAACTAAAGCCTATTACTTCTGATCCACCGGCTCCTAAAGTAACAATGGTAAACACTGAAACTGGTGTTAAAATTAAATGTGGAAGCTACAACGCTAAAATAGTTTTACCATTGCTAGATGCATGTCCTAGCTTTTTATACAACTTAGATTGCCCTTTTAAAATTAAATCTGGTGCGCAATTTGCGGCCGCAATACGAAAAGTAAAATCATCTATTTTTACCGATAGTGCTGGTGTTAAACAAGCGGCTAGAAAGATTATTGATGGCGTAATGCTTGTGGGTAATGGTAGCATGTTGAAACTATACTCTACCGACAATAACAGATTGACTAGATCGTCAATAGAATGTGCATTAAATGAAAGTTTTGTAATTCCACGAGAAGCGGTAATAGCAGCGCACCAATTGTTAGAAGAGGAAGATACCGATAACGTGGCCATTGGGCTCCGCTACGGTGGTCAGTCCTCTGCCATAAATGGGTTTAGATTAATCGCCGGTACGTCCAGACTTACCTCTGGTGTTATGGCTGGCAAGCCGCCTACTAATATAGAAGAGTTCTTTACAAAGGAGCTACCACACCACGTTAAAATTGATGCTAATAATCTAAAGAAAGCTATTAGTAGACTTAGGGTATTTTCGGCCGATGATAGTTTATTTATAAAAATTGATTCGAACACACAAAACATACACCTAAACACATCAAACCAATCGGCTGGTGAGGCGGCCGATGTTATTATTGGCAGCGATAACGTCGGCCCTACTAGAACAATTAGTGTAAACGCGACTTATGTGTTAGATGCGATTGCAACCTCCACAAAACTTTTATTAGAAAATGATCAATCGGCTATTAGAATTACTCACCTCGATTGCCCATACAACACTCAGCACGTTATTGGCCAGATGAGGCAGTAATATGAAACTAGTATACTTCTTTAAAAGATTACTTAGAAACTATCGAATAAAAAGATTTAGATGCCCGTACTGCAACGCTCCACAGTACAACGCAAGATATTTGATTATGTCGGATTCTCCAATCGCCGGTTCTGCTATTTTTTGTAAACAAATGCATCACGGATTTATATACGAGCCTACCCATGATCCGTATACATTTAACTATAAACAGCTAGACGGCGGCGGTGAACCTATTAATATTCCAAATTTAACAATGACATGGGGTAACATTATTACAAAACCATCACGCTGGAGATAAGATACCAAATGCAGTTTAGCAATCCCGCCGCAGAATTCACTTACATAAGAACATACTCTCGCTGGTTAGAAGCACAAAAAAGACGAGAGACTTGGCCTGAATCGATTGATAGATATATAACATTTTTAAAAAAGCATACTGGTTCAAAAGTCCCAGATGGATTATTAGATAATATTAAACAGATGATGTTGAATCAAGAAGTAGTTGGTTCAATGAGAGCGCTTTGGTCGGCTGGTCCAGCGCTTGAAAGAGATTCGTTAACCAGTTTCAATTGCGCGTTTGTGGGGATAGATGACATACGAGCCTTTTCTGAGATACTCTATATTTTAATGTGCGGTACGGGCGTTGGATTTAGAGTTTTAAAATCTGACGTAGAAAAATTACCCGCGATTCCTAAAGAGATTAGAGCGCCCTTTTCCGTATGGGATAATGCTTGGGTAATTGACGATAGCAGAACTGGTTGGGCGAACTCATTGCTACATTTAATATCATCCTTATATAGAGGAAAAGATATTGAAATGGATTATAGTTTAATTAGACCTAGTGGCGCTAAGCTTAAAACAATGGGGGGAACAGCTAGTGGACCTGGGCCGTTGAAAGATCTCCATAATTTTGTGCGAAATACGTTTCGGCAGGCGGTTGGTAGGCGCCTTACGGCGATAGAGTGCCATGATATTTGTAATATGATTGCTGATATTGTCGTCGTAGGCGGCGTTCGCCGCTCTTCCGAAATTTCTCTATCGGACTTAGATGATGATGACATGCGAACAGCTAAGGTGGGCGATTATCCAGCATATCGGGGAATGGCTAATAATTCAGCTGTATACTTTGACGCACCTAGTGAAGATGTTTTTTGGAGAGAATGGGCGTCATTACGAGAATCTGGCACTGGTGAAAGAGGAATTTTTAACTTAAAGGGCGCTAGGGATAACGCACCAAGCAGACGATTGTCGTATTTAATTGAAGGTATAAATCCTTGTGTGACGGCAGATACATGGGTTCTAACATCAAAAGGGGCAAGACAAGTTCAAAGCCTTATAGGTAAGCGAACTCAGATAGTAGTTAATGGTGCGACCTACTCGTCGGATGGATTTTTTTATACCGGCACTAAGCCTGTGTTTACGGTTAAAACAGACAAAGGTTTTTCTTTAAACGCCACTGAAGACCACAAATTTTTAGTACGATCATATAAATCATCAAAAATAGAAAGAACAGAGTGGCGTCCGCTAAAAGATATAGTGGTTGGAGACAACTTAGTTCTTCATAAACACCAAGGATTCTCGTGGGTTGGTGATGGCTCTGTCGAAGAAGGTTGGCTGGTTGGAATGCTACTTGGGGATGGTAACATAACAAAAGCTGGCTCAGCTAATCTAGACTTTTGGGGAGATCACAAGTATGAGCAAGCTGCTTATGCAGTATCTGCGGTAACGAATAATCTACGCGTTCGATCTGACTTCGGAACTGGTACTGCGGATAGAGTAGTTAAGCGCGTTGGCTGTATGTCTTTAGGTAGGTATGCGGATAAGTTTGGCATAAACAATGAAAGCAAAATCTTTAATGACGAACTTGAAAAAATGTCGTCTGATTTTTATATAGGCTTTGCTAGGGGCTGGTTCGACGCAGATGGCACTGTTGCAGGTTCTCAGTTAAAGGGTATATCTGTTCGGGTTTCCTGTGTTGATGTTGTTAACCTCTACCGACTTCAGCGAATGCTAGCAAGGTTAGGGATTATTAGTAAGGTATATACTAACAGACAACCAAAGGGATTTAGAACTCTTCCAGATGGAAAAGGAGGATATAAAGATTATTACTGTAAAGAAGCTAACGAATTAATTATTAGTAACTCTAATTTAGTTTTATTCTGTGAATTAATTGGATTTAATCAGAAAGACAAACAACTTAAGCTAGAGAGACTATTATCAGATTATAAAAGAAATGTCAATAAAGAGCAATTTGTAACTACAGTTACTGAAATTAGTCCAATAGGAGAATTAGCTGTATATGATTGTCAAGTTCCCAACATAAACGCGTTCGACGCCAATGGTGTTTACGCTCATAACTGCGGTGAAATCCCGCTGAGAAAGAATGGACTGTGTAATTTAACTGAAGTAATCATTAGACCTACAGACACGTTGCAATCACTAACATCAAAGGTAGAGGCGGTGACATGGCTAGGTGCCATTCAATCCACTCTTACGCATTTCCCATATCTTAGAGATGAGTGGCGGCAAAACGCTGAAGATGAAAGACTACTCGGCGTATCTCTTACGGGTCAAATGGACGCGCCCCACTTAATAACAAAACAGAATCTAAAGCATTTAAAGCAAGTTGCTTTGTTTACCGCAAAGGAAGCTAGCGAGGCGCTAGGTATTAATATGCCGGCAGCAATTACGTGTGTAAAACCTAGTGGTACCGTTAGTATTGTTACAGACGCTTCCCCCGGCATGCACCCACGATTCGCTAAATTCTACATTCGTAGAATTAGAATATCGGCCACAGATCCTTTATATTATATGATGCGGGATCAGGGTTTCCACTTTACACCAGAAGTAGGGCAGCGACCGCAAGATCAACCGTACCCACACACATGGGATCAATCACAAGTTAGAACGTGGGTTTGTGAGTTCCCAAGTAAAGCGCCCGAAGGCGCTATAACGAGGCATGATGTTACGGCATTAGATCAGCTTGAACACTATAAACTATTATCTACTCACTGGGCTGAGCATAGCGTGTCAGTGACAATTTATGTAGAGCCCGATGAATGGCAAACAGTTGGCCAGTGGGTTCTTGACAACTGGGATTGTATTAACGGTATTAGTTTCTTAAATAAAACTGATCATGTATACGAGCTAGCGCCGTATGAAGAAATCACTGAAGAGCAGTATAACGAGTTGCTCGCGGCAACGCCAACTATCGATTATTCGATGCTTGGATTTTATGAAAAGGATGATAACACAACCGGCGCACACGAGCTTGCGTGCGTTGGCGGTGCATGTGAAATAGTATAATGACAGAGAAAAAGATACGTCCTCAAACAAGACATCTTATTCCGGGCAAGGGGCGGACGCCATTTCTTCCGCCCCTAAAACGAAAAGTTAAAAAGACCGTTTGGCTTAGTGGTGAAACATTACAACTAGTGCACAACTTTCAAAGACTTCTTGCAGAATCTGGAGAATCTAAAAGGAAGTGTGTTATACTTAGAGAAGCCGTAGAGTGCGGTCTAAAGGTAATGGCAGGGAACTTACTAGCGCGATGAGCAATACATTTTTTACAAGCGATGAGCATTTTGGCCACTTTAACATACTGGCCTATGCTAAACGTCCATTTAAATATCTTACGGAAATGGAGGCCACTTTTATAGAGAGACACAATAAAGTTGTCTCTGTAGATGACGAGGTTATTCATTTGGGAGATTTTTCGTTTGACGGACCAGAGCGCCAAAAAGAAATTTTAAGTTACTTAAATGGTAGTCATTACATAGTAAAAGGAAACCATGATCTTTCACCAAATAAGCTAGGGTATATTGGCTTTGAAGTCTTAGACAATCTAACTGAGATTAAAATTGGCCGTAATAATGTGGTATTGTGCCACTACCCTAGAAGCGAAAGAGAAGCATCAGAGGATGGCTTTTACCGAAAGAGATTTCGCGGCGATAAAGAATCATGGGTGCTGCACGGGCATGTACACGATAGGTTCAGAACTAGGAACAAGCATGTGAATGTTGGAGTAGATGTATGGGACTATCGCCCTGTACATATAAACACCATAAGGATGATTTTAGATGGAAACCTATCCAAGACTACGAGTACCTAGAGAGTGGTATATTGATGAGGAAGTTTGTAGCGGTGAGATTTTATACCTAAAAGGTAATGCCGCCGCAGCCGACACAGGCAAATCACCTACTGTAATTTTACAAGTTTGTAATGTTTTGGGCTCATACGGTGCTGGGTTTTCTGGTGAAATAGAAAGAGAGTATCCGGGTATTAGAAAAGACTACAAAAACTGGGTGTTAAATTCTAATAAAATCTTTGGTAAGCCATTTACAATGGGACGCTGCCAAGCATTAGAGGTTATTCCATGCGATGATGGAGATAATTACCCAATAGTAGTTTGTAATATGATTGCACAGACGAGGCTACGAAAGCGCAAATCAGATCCTTGTGTACTTGATTATGTGGCGCTAGAGAAATGCCTTGCGTGGGTGGCTCGTAGATTTGTCGACGAATTTAATGGGACTAAATTTACATGGAGAATTCAAATGCCCAGAATTGGATGTGGGCTAGCGGGCGGACAGTGGGATATGGTTGAGCCGCTAATTATATCTACTCTGTGCGCCGTAGGAGCGTGTCCCATTGTCTACGATCTTTAGTATTCATGGCAGTACGTCGCTTAGATGTTTGGCGCAAGATCACTATGGTCCCAGCCTTTCTTGTGATGTTTGCAAAAATCTAATGTTATTAATCCAACGTTACTTTAAAGAAGCAGACTTCAAAGATCCTATGGTTTACATACCACAAAGTCAACTTGAAAGCTACTTTAGATTTTGGGCTCAACTAAATAAGATTCCAATAACAAACGACATTAAAACAGTAACACACAGTTTACTTTTATGGGATGGCGCGCCGCATACAACTCTACCTACAATTGGCAAAGAAGTTGTTATGTTCAATATGGGCGCAAAGAAAGTTAAACTTAAAAAGCCGCGAGCGTACAAACCAAAGTCGCCAGCGAAACAAATAAAACCGAGGAAGATTAAAATTGGCAAATTATAATAAGATTACAGTAGTTGGGCATCTTGGAAAAGATCCTGAAGTTAGATTTTTAAAAGACGGAACAACCGTTGCAAACTTTTCTATTGCGTCATCCTTTACACGCGGGGACACTCAAACAACAACGTGGTATTCTGTTTCAATTTTTGGTAAAAAGGGCGAGGCTGTAAACACCTATCTTTCAAAGGGCTCCAAAGTTCTTGTTGAAGGCAGGCATCAAATGAGAGAGTATCTTAACAAGGAAGGTATTAAGCAGTTTGCAAATGAAATTGTCGCAAACGACGTTGTGTTTTTGGATTCAATTGGTGCTGCTAAGGGCGTAGCGGCTACGGCTTCTCAGTCGGATATTGAGGATGATCTGCCGTTTTAAGAGCATGGTATAACATGAGTAAATACAAAGTGCGTATCGCTGCAAGTGGTACGCACTATGTACTAGTTTCAGATCTTTTTAGAGATCGAGAGCTAGTAAATAGAATGATGCGGGCGGCAAGACCACCCGAAAGGAATAAGATGAACGCAAATCTAACTGATATTACCGTTATATTAGATGAATCGGGCTCCATGCTAAAGAATAGAGGCTCTGTAATTGAAGGATTTAATTCCATGCTTGATGAGCAGGCTAAACTTAGTAGAAATACCCCCAAGCTACAGGCTAAGCTTTCGGTGTATACGTTCAATGATCAGGTTCGGCAGGTATATCAATATTTTACAATTAACACTAGGAATCTAGATAACTTGTATTTGGATAACCGAAGTTATGACCCAAAGGGCTCTACCTCTCTACTAGATGCTATTGGCAAAGCTATTGATGAAACTGGTTCTCGTCTTGCTAGCATGGCAAAGCAAGATCTACCGGGCAATGTACTGATTATGATTATGTCTGACGGAGAAGAGAATTCGTCTCGACACTTTGACTATCAACAAATTAGCGATAAAATAAATCACCAACAAAGTAAATATAATTGGATCTTTAAGTTTATAGGAACGGACCAAGATGTCATTGCGTCGGCCGCAAAGTTACATATCGCCAAAGCCGATACTCGAAGCTATACAAATGACGCTAGTGGCTACCAAATAGCCTATTCATCTATTAATACGTCTATAGGAAACGTTAGAACTGGAAACGGATCTGATTGGAAGAAGTAAGCAAAATAACAATGAACACGAAACCATATTGGATTGCAATTGAAGGTGGGGATGGGGTAGGAAAAACTACGGCGGCCGAGAATGTAACCGCGCTATTAAATCATGGCGGAAGCATCAAAGCCGACTGGATTCCAGCGTGCGGTGCTGGATCTGGGCTTGGATCCGACATTAGACAGGTTTTAAAAAATAATGGATTGCCGGCGTTTACAGAAGAATGTTTGTTTGCAGCAATCTTGCCGCTGATGCTGAAACATATCGACATTAATGCATCAAATGGAATTGCTACAATAACCGATAGAAGTCATGTTTCGTCAATCGTATACTCTACAATCGCGAAAGGAAATCCGCAGGGCTGGCGTTATTTATACGATGAAGCTGTTCACAATCGAGTGCCTGATATTATATTTCATTTATATTGTAATGACTTAGATGAACAAATATATCGAGCTACGAAGTGTAAAAGAATAGATTCTATCGATAGATATGATGACGCCGGTAAAGAGTTTTATAAGCTAGTTAACGCGGGATTTAATTTAGTTCTAGGGGAACGCTCCTATAAAGACATTACAATTCCTATTGCCGTGGATAATGTGCAGCCAGATGAATTAGCCAAGTATATTGTTAACTTGATTAACAACAGACAATGCTTTGATTCTACTTTGCACTTAAAGAATGACATATACAGCGCGGCGGAATAGTAGATGTATAACCCCAATGTAAGTAAGCAGTCAAATAGGACTAACGAGATCTTAGATCGTAATTCTGCAAGTAAGGAAATCAGAGGTTTAGTTGCTGTGCTGACCGCAAAGATTAATCAGCTGGAGAATGATCGACTGATTCAAGATAAAATAAATAAGTCACATATAGATACACTACAATACCAAATTGACTGTATGAATTTTCGGATATTAACTTAGATAAGGAAAACAATGACACTTACAAAGACAGCAAAGATTTTAATGGACACTGATTCAAGATTAGTTTCTTTAGTCGCGTCTAATGGGCGGCCCATAATGACCGCAAATTACACATCGGCGTTTAACACTCGCCGGGCAAAGGGCGATATCATTAGCGCTATGATAAGCGCACTTGGTAACGAAGGATTTACGGTCCTTGGTGCTGGGAACTTTACCGTAACACGTACCAACCACTAAGCAGTTACGTATAGATTATCGTAAAAGATTCTATTGATTGCTGGTTCTACCTCGTCAAGAGATTTGATGCGGTATGGGCCAGCATCAATATGTCTGTTGTACGGCTGATCTCTTAGCAAGCAGACAATTCCCGCCTTATTAATCTCATGAAAGTATTCAGGTTTGTCGTCAACAAATAAGTTTATCTTAAGGTTCTTAATAACTTCTAGCTTATTTTTGTTGTGAAAGACTGGGGCTTTTGGTAACTTTACTCGTTTAATCCAAACATTGGATATCACCACCGGAGCTTCTCTAGCAGAGATATAAGCTGTCGGTGTAAATGGCGGATGGTCTAACTTATCCATCATATGTAAAAAAGAGTTATGCTGAGACTCTGACAATCCTTTCCAATACGCTTCAAACTCACTAGAAAAATGTGGACCAAAGTCCCAAGACGTTACTAGTTCGGGGTCATCAACGCAATCATAAGACACAAGCCCATTCTTTCTAAATTCTCTAAAAATAGATCTAGTAAAATCCCCAACAACTCCATCAATATCTAAGCCAATCTTTAATCCTTCCAGCGAGTTATTCATCTAGTGCCTTCCCTGCTATAACCTTATTAATTTCTAGCAACGATTTTCCAGTACGCTTAGCGTCTTCATAAGGAGTTCTATTTCCCTTTGATGAGTTACACTTTAGATGCACCGCGCAAATATTTTCCTTTTCATGCGCGCCGCCAGTACTATGCGCGTCGATATGATCTCCACTAACAAATAATCCACGATTTCTTTTCTCGCTCATATCCATTAATGTGAAGCAACGAGCGCAGATACCGTGTTGTCTTTCAAATGCCGCTCTAACCCAAGACTTTGGAATAGCTTTTCTTTTCTCTACCTTAGCGCCAGCGGCCAATGCTCTAGTTGCTTTGTTGTTAAACTTCTTTATAGCAGCTCGCACCTCTGCATCGCCATACTCATTAGCCGCGGCAATTAGATAAGCAAGGATCTCTTTAGATGGCACGTTCATACATAATCCTTTTTAATTAATAGAACTTTCTACATGAATCGCTTTCATAAAATAAAAGAACGCGTGGTGAAAGTCTCTGAGTGTTTTGTCGTAGTGCTCTGTTGTAAATTGATTTTTGGTCTTCTTATGATAAAGAAAATGCATGTATCTAGATAACATATCGGATAACGTGTCAGTCTTTCCAAGAATGTAATCTTTTATGTAGCACGGAGGCACAGACGACGCAGTGTTTTCCGTTCCAGTTATAGCGTTCATGGGTGTTTCTATGCACATTTCTGCAACATCAAAATAACTAGACCAGCTATCGCAGGAAACAAAGAAAGTTAGAAAGCTCTCATTAAGATATCTTTCTGCTTTTGATTTTTCAACTGCCTTCTTTTGTAACTTAAGTAGTGCTTTGTTGCTTGTCCACTGTCCAGCCTCCAGAGCCACCACACCATCAAGCCAGTCTTTCTCTGCAATACAAAACAAAATCAGTGAGTATTCTAGGGTTATGTATTCTTGTGTTCTTTCCATATTATATAGGAAAGGGAGCACAGACTTTCCCTTCTGTACTCCCTTTATATCTAGTTACAGTAGAGTCGCGCCCCCGCGCCATCTGCAACAATAGATCCATACGTTTACTATACCACAGTTTGAGCTGAAATAGCAAATTCTTTTATATCTATTTGTGGCAATTTATAGGCAACTAAATGTTTGTCAGAGATTTTCCTGTCGAACACTACTCTATCCCCGGATTCTACTTGCCGTGTGCCTACGATGTTCCTAATGTTGTGAAGGACAAACTTATCAACTGCGCGCCTTAAGTGCCTAGCGCCGTATTTGGGGTCTAGGCCCTCTTCTAACAGAAACTTTTTCGCGGCCGGGGTAAAGCTAATACTAAACTTAGGAAAGTTTGGATGCTCGTTTGTTATGATCCTATGCTGAACTTTTCTCAATTCTATGTCGAGAATTTGACTTAGTACGTCCATAGTTAATGATCTAAAGACGATAAGTTTATCTATTCTATTTATAAATTCTGGAGAAAACCGTTTCTTGGCGGCCGCTACTCCCACAGTATATAATTTTTGATCGATATCAGATTCAGATTTAGTAGATTGCTCTGGCTTTTTTGCAAATCCTATCCCATCTTCCCCCAAGCTAGCCATCTCTCTAGCGCCTAAGTTCGATGTCATAATGATAATGCAGTCTGTAAGATCGATTGTTTTATTGTCGCCTAGACAAATCTCTCCTTTATCTAACACGCCTAATAAAAGATTCCATAACTGATTATTTGCTTTTTCAATCTCGTCAAATAATAAGATAGTAAACGGGTAATCCTTTGTTCGATACTTACGTATCGATTCCTCACTAAGTAACGCTATCGTATCTTTATGCCCTAGATATCCGGGCGGCGCTCCTACAAGCTTAGCCACTTCGTGCCCTGCTGAATATTCAGCACAATTAATCTTAATTAGCGCTGTCTGGGATCCAAAGCAGGTCTCAGCTAGAGATTCTACCGATCTAGTCTTACCTGACCCAGTTGGCCCCATAAATAAGAATACACCAGCAGGGCGGTGTGGAGATGCCATTCCAGATAAAACAGACGCTACGGCGCTTGTAAGGGCGTTAATAGCTCTCGCCTGCCCAACAACCCTCCGCTTTAGCCCTAGCTCTACCTGTGCAACAGAGTCTGGAATTTTGTTTAGATCTAATAAGGTTCTAGACATTTATTTAGCAATCCTAACTAGGTAGTATCCTGCCTGTGATCCGGTGACTAACCAACCTACTGCTACCTTCAACCCTCTACCGAACTTTTTCCAAAAACCTTTGGCGGGCGGAGGATATAATGTTTCGGTTAGTTTTTTATTTGCCGTTGTAGCCATACCAGCCACTTCGAATGTTAGCTTATCTACATTTTTAGCTGTGCTTAATGTAGATTTTGGTAATTCGGTTATTAAATTAGCAAGCTCGGGGTCTTCCACTAGTACTCTTACTTGATGGCCACTTGCTACTAAATCATCCAAGAACTGTTCAATCTCTGGGCCAGTTAAAATTCCATTAACATTGTCTAGAACGTTATTAGCTGTAACTAAATTAGTATGCACATCGGACGCTAATAAGTTTTGATTATATAAAAGAGCGGCGGAATTATCACCTAGCCCTTTATTTGTTGTAGCTAAAATAGCGTTAATGTTGTTAGCTACTGGTTTAATTTGGACGCGGATTTCTCTATTTGTTTTATTTACATCGGCGGCTATCTGATCTATAGCGGGCGCGACATGATTATCTAGCGTGTCCTTGGTAGCGTAGCCTACTTCGGAATACGTGTTGGCTGTTATCTGAGCTGCGTCTGCGGATGAGATAGCCGCACGTTCAAAAGCGTCTAGTTTGTTATTAAACCTCCAGCCTACAACTCCTATTGGAATTAAACAAAAAAGAACTGCGAAGGGAACGAGTCCCTTAGCAACCGAAACCATTTTATTTAAAAATGTAGTAAACATATTAGCCCGCCGAACGCGCTTTCTTTTTTATAAGTTTAGCTGCGTTCTTTATTTCACGGTTAAGCTTAGTTGTATATTCTGTGGCTACGAGAATAATGTGTGGACCATCAAACTTAGCAACTCTACACCAAACGCCATTAAGAGGAAAGCTTTGCCCAATTTGAATAAGGCCATCAAATGGAGAAACTTTCGGTTGCAGTTTAGCTGGAATAACAGCTAATGCTGTTTCTTCAACTTCCTGAGCTGTAGTCTCCGGAATCGTCTCTTCGTCGTGTGGGCTGTTCATTTGTATATTTTTCCTTTCTACTGCACTTTGCGCAGCCATCTTGCACTATAATCTCTTCTCGGTTCTTAGTTGATCCGCACCAACACATATCAATAGCAATGCCACATGAGCATCGCACTACATAGTGCTCGTGCAGATCATCTGTTTCATTCTTCGCCATTTACTTATTCGCTTTTTTAGATCTTAATTTATCTGGAGTTTCTTCGATAGGCGCCTCTGACGCCACAACGCTTACAGCAGTAACCGTGCTCGTGGCAGTACCAGTAGATCCAAAGCCACCCGATCCTCGATCTGTGGTTGATAGTTCGTTAACTTCAATAACACTTTCTACGTGTGCATATGGAACGATTACAAGCTGAGCGATTCTATCGCCTCGCCTCCATCGAAATGCTCCAGTATATTTATGGCCTCGATGTTCCAGTATAACCTTTACTTCCCCTCGATAGCTGGAATCTATTACGCCGGGGGCGTTGCCCACTGAGATGTGATGCTGCGCCGATAAACCGGATCTAGGACACACAAGTCCTACAAATCCTTCCGGCACACTCATAGAAAAGCCACAACCCACAACCATGCTATCACCCGGACTCAAAATCCCACCGGTTGCGGCTACTAAATCAACGCCAGCATCTCCGACGCGCGGAGCTTGCGGCATAGGGAACGATTCATCAATATCTAGTCGTACTATATTCAAGTTCATTTATAATCCGTTCTTCTTTAACATTAAGTTGTAATCAAACGTTGGAATAATTTCATCCAACGCCTTATTGTCATCAGCATCGTTTGTCCAAATTAATCTGGTATCACCAATGCGATGCTCTCGTGTAGATTCAAAAATCCATTGACCAGTTCTTGATTTCAAAAAGCCTAAGCTTTGTGCATACGCATCCGTGCCGGATAAGGACGGATTGATGAAAAGATCAACATCATTAGGTAGCCCTAAATACAGTGCCGTATGCACATGGCCCGCCAAAACAACTTGAACTCGATCGCTTTCCGACGCAGATGAATTCAGTCGATCAATCTGTCTAGATATATTTCCAATATCTACGGCCTTCTCCGGGCTTCCAAGATTTAACACCGTATCTCCGTGAGTTGACAAGAAAGTTCTATCAAATACTTTGTACGTTGTATATGGCGTGCGTGGAATTATGAATTCAACCCGCGGATCACGTCTAAATGCCTGCTGGATGGCTTCAAACATCATAGAGTTAAAGCTATCGTACTTTTGTGCTCTAGCTCTATCGTGCCCCTTACTATGCGTAAGAATTCGCATATGGTTGTCTGGCGTTACAGGTATTAAAATCTTGTCATAAAAGTTTAATAGATAATCAACCGCTGAGCAAATGTATCTAACAGCTCCAGCAAACTGCCAAGTTAGAAGATCCTGATTAGCGTCGTCGGAATGAATAATGCCTTGCGCCAAATCTCCGCCCATATTGAGCACTAGGCCGCCGCATTCATTTCTGTGGTCTAACTTGTAGTGCGCTAGTGATTCGATCACCTGAGCCAAACGTCGCGCGGATACGAGCCAGTTATACTGGTTCTCTTCAATCTCTAGCGGGTCTATTCCAATTCCAAAATGAATATCTGAAAGATGACCAATGTTATATCTCTCTATCTTCTTAGCCGTACGCCGCTTTGGTTCTTTCTTGGCTACTGATAATACAATTGGCTGCTGCTTAAACGCTTCACTTAATACAGATTTAAATCTCTCTTCGCGGTAAGCGGCCGTGCCGTATTCTCTTTGCAGCTTTCTAAGCGCTAGCGTTCTAGTTTGAGTTCCTCTAATAGCAATTAAGTCTGTCGACGACGGCGTAAAAGGAAATGCGTCCGAGATGATGCCAGTAATTCCACCCTTAGACTTTAGCTGATGTTCGGTAAACCTACCTCCGCCAGCATAGTATTTGGACTTAGTAACTTGGCTAGGGTCTAAACCTAGCGTAGCGGCCGCCTGCTTAATATCGGCCACTATCGCATCTAATGTGGGACTTGTTGATTGAACAAACTCCCCTTTAGCTTTATTATCTTTTTCGTTTCTTTTGATTGCCACTATTGCTATCCTTTAAAATCGCATCGGCTAGTCCTAGCTGTACTGCCAAGTCCGCATCAAAGTATGTATCGTATGCGTGACTTTTCTTCCATTTATGATATGTCATTCCCATAGCCTTGGCTACAATGGTGAATGCTATTTTGCCAATTCTATCGAACTCAGCAACTAAGCGCTCTCGCTCCGCTGGATGAATCTCTGCTGGAGTTGTTTCATGTCCTAAGTGTACCATAACTGAGCAGTTTGGCATTAAAAATCTTTGCCCCTCGGACGCCGCCTGCATGACAGTAACCGCCATTGACATTACATATCCTATTCCAATAATTTTTACTGTACACCCAGTATCAAATTGCACCCACTTAAGCAAATCATAGATTCCTAAGCCATCATATAAAGATCCACCTTCAGATGATAATAACACAGTTAGGCAATCTTTTGAATTTAATTTCATTTGATCTACCGCGGCCGTTGTTCTTAATAGCATCTCAGGGCCGATAGGTCCAGCTAAGAGCAACGTCTTTTTGTTGATGTCGATCCCGTACTCAAAGATCTCTGAGCGGGGCTGTTCTTTAAATTGACATTGCTCTTGCATATATTTCTCCTATTGCAGATATAAAGTATCTGCAATTATTGTATCTAAACCACTTCCATCTAATGTAGCTTCGAGATTATAGATCTTGTTTGTTCTATGATCTACAACCTCGTGGCGTTTAAAATGGTACGTTCTAATCTGCTGCCCTTTGTTTGGTGCAGCGGTATCTACCGTACCTATTCTACGAGCCACTTCTATTTGAAGCCACTTCCTAAACTTTCCTGAATTAACTAGTTTTTCAAATGCCGCTAGTTTATTCTTCGGCTGATCCCGAGAATCTACGCCTTGCCCAGTAGCTCCAGACGGAAGGTGGGAAATACGTACGGCGCTCTGAGTAGCGTTTTTATGCTGCCCGCCCGGACCACTAGACTGAAACGTATCAACTCGACAATCTTTAATAGACACAGAGAACAAGAGTTCTTTTTTGTGTAAGATATTTATTTTTAAATCGGTGCTCATGTTGATAAGTAATTATAAATATTTGTCAATTTGTAGGGTGAAAAGAATGGTTTATTTTTAAACCAAACTTCGGCGTCTCTATTCCCTTTTGAACTATTACACGTTTTACATGCTGGTATAATATTTTCAAAAGAGTCTACGCCGCCCTTAGAAAGAGGGATAAAGTGGTCTAGTGTGAGAGGTTTAGACTCTCCACAATAAGCACACATGTTGTCGAAACGAGAAAATAATATTAAAATATCATCTTTATCGTAGTCATTAAAAGATACAGTTCGCTTATGCGCCCGACGTTTTGCTTGGTATACTTGTTGGTATTGCAGGCATTTTTTACTTGCGCGCCAGCGGGCGTCGGCCGCTTTAGCTAAATCAGATTGTTTGTATTTTTTAGCAAATGCTTTAGCTCGTTCTGATTTCTTATATAAACTTCTTTGTTTTTTAGCAGATGGAGTTTTGCTATGCGCCGATGCTTTATCGTTATTACAGTTTATACATAAATATCCCTTTTTTCTTCTAAGTGTAAAGTTAGTCTCGTTGTAACTATGATTACGCTTACACAAAGATCCAAGCCTATACATTGAAGTATCAAATGGAAACTGTAATCTTACAATCTCCATTTGATTTATTTGCTCTTGTGAAAATGGGTTGCCCATGTATTAACCAGCGCCTAATACTTTTCTAGCTCTGTAGTAATACTTTAAGCGGTCGGCGAGGTTAGTGTAACCGCCGTTGATACGCTTGGTGATTACCTTGAACCAGCCCTTGTCGGCTTCATCGTTAAGCCCTTTCTCTACAGCAAACACCCATGCGGCTGTTCTAAACCCTACCTTTGGATCGGCTGCTAGTTCTGGATTGTTAATCAGGTCAAGCCCCACGGCCTTACCAGCAACATCGTACATGTATCTACCTGTAATTTGAATAGGTCCGCGGCCGCGGTACTTAGATCCATCGCCCTTCTGGGTGTTACCTAATCCCTTGCGGCCTTCGTAAGTTAGCTGAACTTTTGTTGGTCCCCAAATCTCGTTCATCCACTTGAACTCACCAGACTCGTGAGCGATCTGAGCAAGGTACGCGGCCTCTCGCATAGGGCCAACGATATCAAACTCAATCATACCAGCAGTTAGATACTCGTAATATTCATCGAGTTTGGCGTGCCCCTTCATGCGAGGCATAATTACGACTAATTGTTCTTTTGTTACCATTTTATTTTCTCAGTGGGCGGCGCAATAAGCTCGCCACTCGGCCTCTAAATTTATCAGGAATACTTTTATAAACACTTTGCTTTGCTACACTTATCGGCAGTAAGCAAAGTGTTAGAATGTCGTACACTGTAGCATCATCCACCGATAACCCGGCCCACCATCGGCAATCGTTAATGGCAGCAATTCCGGCCATCTTACAGTTACTAGCGATAGTTGGCGAAGCACTCTCGGTTTGTGAGTAGCGAACGTCCGCCTCTGTAAAATCACACTCATCAAACTTACATGCCCAAAACTTACAATTTAATAACTCGTCGACTTTGCAGCGAACAAATATACAATTGTGAAATTGGCACGAAGCAAAGCTTGGAAGAGTAGTTAGATTAAATTTGCAATTAATATATCTAGCGCCAACTAAATTAGTCACGTCGTCAGAAGAAATATATCGTTTGTTCTCTATTGTTTCCATTACGGTACGTAACGTAAAATCCCAATAACATCGATTCTATAATGTAGCGTATCAGTAGTATTAAATTTAACGCCAAACGTCTGGGTGCTGGTGCCCATCATAGCCCCGTTAATAATAGTAGCTTTTACATATTTCCCAGCAGCGTCTATATTTGAATATCTTGTATCGGCTACAACATCATTAGCGTTAGCATTCCATCCAAAACTACAAAACGCTGTGCTAGTAGCAGCATCGTCATAATAAACAATAACGTCTGTTACTACAAAGTTTTGATTTGTGTCTAGTGAAAATAATGTTTGTTTAGTTATAAGACTAGAATCTACACGGATGCTATAGTTATATGTTACTGACGCCGTTAAAGACGTTATAGCTACTGGCGCTAAAACATTAGATTGAACGGCTCTATCCAACATTGTAACGCCATCTACCGCAGTGCTGTTAACAAGGCCAGTAGTCATATGGATGTCTCCGACTCTAGCGTCACCAACGGGCCAGCGTTCAGGCACGGCAAATGTTCCAGCCTCAATTAATGGATTTAGATTAGCTGTATCGGTATACCCAGCTAAATCTCCATTGCCGCTTAACATTAGAATTCCTTGATTAGCGGGATTTGCAAAATCAGCAGCAAACGTAGGGATTTCTTTTCGACCGTCATCATCGCCTAAAATAACTATTCTATTGGTGTTGCCATTATAATATATCTTATACGCGGGAATATCATACACTTCTGGCTTTTCTTGTGCGCCTTGCAGCGATTCATTCGTTGCCGCCAACCATAAAAAAGAGCCAATGTGCGCTGGTAAATCTGCCATAACATTATCCTTTTTGTGAGTAGGAATGCTACCTATAATTAGTAACGACGCAAGTAAAACTAAAATAGTCCATGATTTTAACATAGACTTATTATATCATACTTACGTAGTTGAAAGCACACCCCATGTTGTAATTGATTCTGAATTTAAACTTACGCCCATTCCAAGCCCACCTAACCCGAACCACGAAGTTAAATTTACACCTGAGCTAGAATCTAGAGCTATTTCATTTGGACCGGGTGTAAAAATTTGGGGCTTATCCCCTCGAACCAAACAAAAGTTAGTAAGATACAAATTTCTTGATGGAGTGGCCCAGTTTGAAAAGGCCGCTCTAAGCCACAAGTTTCCAGAAGTAGATTGTGTAGGTTTAAACTTGACTCCAATAAGTTCAAAGGCACTTCCGCTGGCTGTTCGGCCCGGAATAGCCACAGACGACCCGGCTAGAGTAGCGCCTGCGCCCTGATCCCAAAGCCCCCACGTTATGATACCCGGATCAAAGGCCGTTGAGCCCGCATATGCGAAAGTTAACCAATAAATCTCGTTTGCTACGATTGGAGAATATACTCTAATATTTAATGATTTTGCCGCCGTCGATGAGTTTCCATAAACTAAAATAGCTCTACCTTTACCAGAGTGAAACGCACCAGTACTGTTTTTTAGCCAATATATATTTGGGTTTGTAGACGTTTCGGGGCTATTAGCGTAATTAGCGACGCCAGAGGAATTAATCCAAGACCTGATTCGTATGCCAGTTGCAGCAACGGGGGTAGTGTTCATGAACCTACCAACGTGTTCTGATGTTACCGTGCCGCTTTGGTTATTAGGAGCTGGGTAGGTAGTTGCGTCGGAGTAGCAGCCTCCGCCATCAACTAAATTCGTTGTACCTCCCGGCCGCGTGTCGGCGTCTGCGTCTATAGCTTTTCTATGTTGCACCGCTGTAAAGCCAGACCAATCGCCATATCGCAGCGCTGATGCAGAATTTAAGTCTACAAACCTAGCTCTAGCAAATAGTTGCAGTGCTCCTTGGGCGGCACCACTAGTAAAAATAGAATTTAAATCTCTTTTTTGTAGATCAGGCGAGGTAAACCTAAGATTACCTCTAAAAGTTCCAGCATGTGGTGCGCCTTGATCCCCTGTAGGAGCGGTGTTTAATAGAGCAATGCCCCCAGTATCTGGATTTAAGTAGTCTACTCCTCCCCCCGACGTGGCGTTTGTAAATTCGTATTCTACAAATTGCAAGAATGGCCTAGCGTCTAGAGGCTTATCGACTCGCACAGTTAAACCAGCCGTACCGATAGTTGCTTTTATAATAGTAGGAAGATCTGCTTCAAGAGACGGATTTGCTACCTCGTTAAGCGATGTATTTGTAGTAGATCCGGTTTTAACAGTAACATCTGATTTACTAGTTGCGGCCGCAGGAATGATATAATATCTATATTCCATATCCTGCCCAGCTTTATGCTTTGCTTCTGCGGTAACTGTAAATGCTCCAGAACTAATTGAATAGGTAGCTGACTCAGATAGAACCGTATCATTTAAAATAGTTCTCCATGTCCCTAACGCTTTTCTAGCCTGAATAATAATTTGCTTGATTAATACCGGCTTTCCGCTTCCGGCCGATGGCTGTGTAGCGTTTAGTGAGATAAGAGAGTGTCTAGCATCTTCTTGTGTAACAGTAAAGGAATTGGCGGTTACAAGATTAGCATCAAATCGATACGAACCCGCACCGGCCGTAAATGGCCCATAACTTCCAGCCGGTCTATTAACGTCTGCACCATTTGCGGTTTCGTTATACCACCAAGTTACGCTAGCTCCCAGAGGCACATTAAATGAAAACGGTACAAACGTACTAGTAGAATTTTTTACATTTAGACTTTTTATTCTTTGTTTTGTAGATCCGCCTACTGTAATCATTGTAGATGCTGTTTCCACATTTGAGTTTACAAAAGTTACAGCACCAGCCGCGTCAGCATACAAGTCTAAAATAAGCTCTGCGACCATATCTGAAACATCGCCAAATACCGCGTTACTAGAAATGTGCCCCACGTTGGGCGCAGATGGATCTTGTGTTATGGGAGAATCGCCGTCCGATCCATCGGATAACGAAGACAATGGATCTACAAACTCTGAATTAAACCTACCGTTCTTTGTCTGAGCTATAACAGACACAAAATACGTAGCGCCTTCTGTTATAGTTAGTCCACCAATATCCTCTCCATTATAAAATCTATGATTGGGGCCTAAACCAGAATCAACAACATAAACTGTCTTATCTTTAACAGTATTAGCTACGTTGTAAACTGTAGTCGACCCTTCTCCTACTATGGCATCTAATGCTGTAGCAATCGTGCTATCTGTGCCCGGTCCCTTTGTTCCGAAATCTACAGTAGACAAAATAACAAAATATCTTCGAATTCCTACAGTATTAACTGCATCCCATTTTACCTTAAACCCATTGGATCTTGCAGTTACAGCCAGTCCAGCTATTGCTGTTGTATTATTATCTAATCCATTTACACCCGGCTTAAAGTGAAATGTTGCGGCGTCGAAATAACCATCAGCAGATCCCGGCACAGGGGCAGGGGTCGGCACATATGGATCTAAACCAATTAAAAATAATTTCTCTTTTCCTAACTGCTGTTCCACCGGCCCGATTCTTTCTCTAATGCGCGGCCCCACAAACACCACTTTAATCGGCCGATAGTTTCTTTTCTTATGCTTTCCTACTCTAAACTTTTGGATTACTGGAACATCACAATATCCGTTTGTAACGTCTGCATCCGTAACATCATAGTGCGTAGCGAAAACATGATCAGTTGTCCATGCGCCTGTAGTAGTGTAGTCGGCAGTAGCAGCCGCTTCTTGCATCCACAGATTTACTCTTTCGTTATGATTTCCTAAATGAACTCTAAACTTACCACTAAATTCTACCTTGGCGGTGTCGTCATTATCATCTTCCTCGCAGCCACCATTAGCTTGAGTCGCGGTCTGAAAAAAGTCAGCCGTGCTGATTGACCCTAATGTCATTGGTGGGCGAGTAGCGTCGAAAGGCGTTATGAATGTATTTTCGTATCCGAACCTATCAACCCAGCACGCGTATACAAAAAAAGCGTCATCAGCTTTAGTGTCGTCAAACGGAATTCTACGACGGTGCGTCTTATCTACTACTGGGAACTCATGAACTTCAACGTCTTTAGTGTCGTCGTCTACATCGAAAAATAGAGGATAGTCTAAAGGATCTACTGGAAGCGTAGTGCCATCAGTCACATGCCGTGTATATACGCGTAAAAGTTCGGCGCGCCTATTAGGCGGCGCTCCGACTCTAAACACGCATCTATCATTGGTAGTTACTCTTTTTAATGAAAAAGGAGTAGGCGCGGCCAGTGGCGGCAGTGTGGCCGTTAGAACGACCGCGGCTGATTTCTTTTGTGCCAAACCATTTGATGTTAATCGTAGTCGTTTGGATAAGGGCTCATATGGTAGAGGGTATCTAGGTGAGAAAACCTCATCAATCTTTTCCCAAATGTCAGGATCAGCCTCTACTTCCTTGGCTGCAATTTTTTCTACAATATATGTAATTGCACCCGACGGACGAGCCCACTTATACGTAATTATGTTAGATTTAGCGTTGTATTTGTAAGTGGCTGTTGTGCTATCAACCGGGTTAGGAGGATATATTACTTCTACAGCAAGTATATGCACTCCGTCAACTGTTCCCATGATGTTAACGGGTTGATCTCTAAGGGAGCCATTGGTATAATTTTTAGGATCGAATGTCGATGCCGCGGGCTTACCGGCCAAAACTATAGTAGTTCCACCACTTATAGTAACTGAGCATACTGAAACGTCGTCCCATGATGCGCCGGTAATTTTTGGACCGCCCGATGTTCCTAGAAAATATCCAGACGCGCGAACATGAGATAATGCTAACAAATGTCTTTCGGCTAACTCTACGGAATTAAGTTTTCCTAGTCCAATAGAATACGTTAATACCCCATCACCATCCAGCGGATCAAATCCAGAGAAGTTTAATGACACTTCTCCGATAGGGACTTGTTCTACCGCCATATTATATTCTACTGGTAAGTCTATATGAGCCGTCTGCGGCGGAAGAGGAAATGTAGGAACTAAAGTGGATTCTCTTGTTATAGTGCCTTGTGGGGATGGATATGCGAACTCTGATATTATCGCGTCTGCTATTTCTTGGCAATCCGCTACTGTGTATGCCAGCTCAGATTGAATATCATCTCCCTTTTTAATACCGTAAATGCCTTGGCTAATAAGATCTTGAGCAATATATTCAGCTTGCTTAGAGGCATCATAGTTAAAGATTATCTTCACAGGGCCTTCCAAGATAGGGAAATGCGTGGTAAACGTACACAGGCCCACATTACCGGATTCGGATACAACGATGTCGGTGGATCTAGTTGCTTCTCCAGCATCTACTTTTAGCGTTCTACCTGTAACGCCATATTTAGTATCGGTCAGTAGTATGGCTTCTATCGCTGGGCCAAAGGCCGCTCTCCACATTCTAGCATTGGCTGTGCCTGAAATCCAGCCCTTCGGTACTCCATATTTATTGGCAGGTGGAGCGCCGGTATAAATTACCTTAGATGTTTCTGTTAATCGAACGCCGTCACCGGGACCAACTTCCAACCCAACTAAACTAGTTTCTGGTAGTTCATCCAGAATAATAAGGTTTGGAGATGTACGCTTGCCAGCCTTTGCAAACCAAATAACCTCTGCCGGATCGCCCGCTGTAAAGAACCTTAGTTCGGCAGGAAGAGAAGATAACGTAACTCCGGCCGACAACGTAACCGTTATTTCTCTGGTACTTGTATTTACGGCTGTAACGGTAGCTAGAACTTGCTCTCCAGCTAGAGCATCTAGATAATATTCTCTAGCGGATACTTCCAATCCTCCATCCGAGAAAGAAGCAATCCAATCGTAATAGTATTGGTGATCGAGATCTTCCGGCGCGCCGCCAGTGAAAAACGGCACAGCCTGTGTATATGAAGTGCCATCTATTTTAGCCCCTAGGCTTGTATCACTTATAAGGCACGACAGAGCTGTTATATCATTCTTACCTTTAAACGCGCAAACTTCGGACGCACCGTGCCCAAGAGTAATATCTGCAACTTCAATTGTTGTTGGGAATCTAATAGGAACAACAGTAGGTAGCTGCGCATTATCGAATAATGAATTAATTACTCCGTTTTCAAATTGAACTGATAGAAGTTGAGACTCTTGTATACCGAATGGTTTGGCCGCTAGTTTAAAGCTAGATACGGTAGCATCTAGTTCTCTGAATTCCATAACAGAATGATCTGGCCCACCCGCCGATCGACCTTTTACTTTTTGCCAATTGATTATTTCGTTGTCTGGCACAAGTGGCTCTTTTGTAGGCGTCCAGTTCAATAAAGTAAATTCTTCATCTTTATCGACTCTTAAACCAGAGGCACCAAATAGCTCTTTGTAATTGGCAAGAACAGCAAGCCCATTTCCAGTAGAAGGGCTTAAGGTTACTATATACCCGCCAGACGAAACATCTTTATCAGCAACAATATCTGTAAACTTACTAAGCTTACTTAAATCCAACACCGGCACAAGATTGCCATTTGCAACTCCAGTTGTAACTAGCGTTGCGTCCATTGCTGCGATAGTATCTTTTATAATATCGCCCGCGAACTCGTCAATGAATACTAAGTTAGGTAGGGGCAATCTATCGAGCGCGGTTAGAGGATCTACACACTTATAAACATATTCTATTACTGGATCTCCACCAGCAATATCTCGTGCGTATGTAGTAACCTCTGGTTCGCCTTCTGGAATCAGTACAAACTTTTCTCCGTTTGGAAGTGTTAGAACAAACCTATCTAGCGGGCCGGGGGCCGTGGCTGCTACTCCTGTAACATCCAACGAAATAGATGCAGCTATGCCTATGCCATCTCTAATAGATAAGCTTAGCTTCCCCCACAACACCGATGCGGTCCAGTCGGTGACTCCTACTGTTAGATTTGTATTCATTTATTAAAAGTTACCGGTTCCCGTCGATTGTCGATTGTGCTGCGTTCGCCCTGCCAACCTAATGTGATCGGCTACAGCTACGCCTATTTCTTGTGCTGACGCATTACTACCATTCACATTAACTTCAATCTTATTATTCATAATAAGGTCGCCTACTTGTGGGCTATTTAAAAAGTCACCGTAGTTTCCATATCCACCGGCTCCGCCGCCATGTCCCGGCAAACCAGCTAATACATTGCCTAAAGCCACAGCCGCATTACTAAGAGCCGCAGCGGATCGCTCAATATACTGTCCTATTTTGAATTCAATTTCGGCCCGTCTATTAACCAAATCTAATTTAGTTTGCTCAGTGGCGATTTGGTCAACAAGTTCTTTTTGTCGTTCCCTAAACTCTCTTTCAAGATCGAGAAGCTGTTTTCGTTTATTCTCGGCTTCAGATACCCTAGGATCTATTCTGCCCTGAAGTAGAATATCCCTACGAGACTTCTCAAATTGTTCGGCCGCGTCCTTGAGTTGCTGACGAAGATCCTTGAGGCTCTTTTCAATTCCATCTCTGATCTCCCCAATGGTTAATCGGAAGAACTCCATCGCTTGCTGTGTCGCGCCAATCAAACCATCTTGATCTTCGAAGCTACGAAGGAACTCTTCTGCTTTCTTTCTGGCGTCGTTGATCTGAGTAATGATATCTCTTAACTCAGCTGGTTTTCTAAGGAGGTTAAGTGCCTCCAAGAATTCCTTTTGTGTTTCTTCTGCTTGTCTACGTAGCTCTTCTTGTGCTTCCTTAGCTTGTTGCTCAAGCTGAGCGAACGCCGCGTTGCCGCCCTTTTTACCAGTTTTACCACTAGTGAGCTTTGCTCTTGCTCCGGCCAACTGAGCATTAATTTGACTGATGGCCTCGGCTAATGAAATCTTACCGTCGTTAAACGCTTGCTTGATATCATCAATACCTTCCCCCACAGTCTTGGCAAAAGCTTCGGCCTTAGCCTTGGCTTTGGCCGCAAACACATCAAAGATTCCACCAACGACGCCGAAGATGGCGCCCACAGCTGGCAGATTCTTAAGAATAGCATTGCTAGAGTTTGCAAACAATCCACCAACGGCACTGACGGCTCCGCCAACGCCAGAAATAATGCCTCCGGCTCCCCCTCTAGCAAAACCAGATACTAGACTGGCTACTGCTTCTAGAATAGCTCCAATGTTTTTTGTGACAAATCCAGAAATCTTACCAAAAAAAGAAGATTTAGCTGTAACCGTTTCTCCGGGGCGGCCCTTAAATTCATCCCCAAACTTCTTAGTATACGCCTCTAAAATGCTCTTTAGGCGATCTTTAAATGACTTAATCGGAAAATCATCAGCTGAGGGAGGCACAGTAGTAGCAGCGGCTGCAGCTCTAGCGGCCGCGCCGTTGTCATAACCATATTTCGTTCTATCTATGTTTTGTTCTGTGCCGAATGCATCATTATTATCTACATAAATAGCAGTGGGTTTATCGGGTAATACAGCCTTCTTAAACGCCTCTCCGGCCGCCTTAACTCTCTCTACGAATCCTTCTTTACCATCTAAGGCTGCGGTTAATGATGTTTTGAATTCCGTGCCTTTTGCGTTAAGAAGTTTGCCGATATCTTCAAGTTTTAACTTAAAATCAGCGCCCGCTTTAACAATAAGGTTAGCAAACGTTTGCGGCGTCGTAAGTAGTTCCTTTCCTTGACTTCGAAGTCTGGACTTTTCAAGTTCTCGGAAAAGATTTTCTACAGCCTTAAACACCGGACCAAGTTTAGAAATAGCACTATCACCGGGGAATTGATCGAATGCCGACGATATTTTGTCAAAGCCTTCCGCGGCATCTACAAAAACGCTGCCTAGCTGAAGCAACTGAACATTTAAATCATTAGTGCTTTGCGAAAGTTCCACCATCGTGTTGGATACTTCAACTAATTTAGCTCGGGCGTCGTCGGATGCTTTATCAAAGCCGGTAGCAGAGATACTAGCAAATGATTGTCGCAGCCGTCTTTCTTGAACGGCCTCATTTTGCTTATTCAGCTCAAGCTGCGCTGTGATGATTCTACGCTGCTCATCTCTAAACTCTGCTTCAGTTATAAGGCCAAGCTCTTTCCTTGTTTGAAGAACTTGCTGATTGAAGTCTAGTCGATTCTTTTCTATCTCTAAAAGCTGAAGTTCGATGTCTAATCGCTTTTGTAGTTGCTCGAACTGAAAGATCGTTTGTTTATTAGCTGCTTCTCCGTTGGCCTTAATTTCTTCTACGTATGCTAACTGAAGCTTACGCTCATCTTCTGGAGTCAAAAACGCCGTATCAGATAGAACCTGAGCTAATTTAGCATACGACGAAATAAGAGCTTTATCTTCAATGGCTGTTTTTTCAACGCTAGCAATAAGCTTTTCATTTGCTTCTTTTATCTCAGCTTTAAGTACTGGAATCTTAGCAAGGGATTCATTAAGCTTTTCAGTTGTACCTGCTTTTAACGCGTCTTGATATGTTTTTTCTAATACACTAAGCTCATTAATCTTAGCAAAGATTACATCCGCTTCTCCCTTGAAGGTACCAAAGTTTACCTCTGATCTCAGCGATTTTATTACCAACGCCGCTGCTTCCCGGAATTGCTCTATCCGTTTTGTAGCGCCCTCAACGGAATCAGGAAAGTCTTGAGCAAGGAGCTGCTTTAATTCCAGAGTTTCAGATAGTATGTTTGTGAATCTGGAAGACTTTGGATCTTTTTCCGCCGCGGCTTTTCGTGCATCGAGAAATTCTTGTAGAGCGTCTTTTACAAACTCTTTAACTTGCGGGTCGGCGAGAGGAAATATTTCTTGTATTAAGCGCTTGGCTCTCGCGGCTCGATCGGCCGCGTCGGATTCAAACTCTACGCTATTCAGCTGCTCGGCCGTAATGATATTGAACTTAGCTAGCTGCTGTGCGAAAGTTTTTTGAGCGTCTGTTAATAAGCTAACAAGTTGGGGAATTTGATCTAGTTCTTTTTGTCTAAGATCAAGTCTCTTTTTAACTTCACTAGAAACTGAGTTCGATATCTCGGCTTCAAACTTGCGGGTAGCATCTACTAACTGAGCTTGTAAGTCAATCTTTTTCTTAGTCAGCTCATCTACAGCCTGACCTTCGCGGTCGCGTGTATCGGCCGCAAGATCTGCCTTATCACCTTGAGCGCCCTTGACTTTAGCATTCGATTCGGCTTTCTTAGCTAGCGCTCTCGCCGCATCTATGTTAGAATCAATGAACTTAATCTGAGCGTCGATTCCTTGCTTCGTTAGATCAAATTCTTCTTCGATAGCGTCGCGTTCGGCTTTGCCAAGCTCAATGATCGATATCGCGCCGCCCTCGGCCAACGAGTCTCTAATTCTCTTTCTACTAGCGTTGATCTCAGCTTCATTCTTAAGAATGTTATCGTTGATGCTCTTGATAACTTCAAGCTTTTTATTGAAATCCGTTAAGAAGTCTTGTAGAACGTCACGAGTAGCTTTGTATTTAGTTGCGTCGGCCGCCGTTCCGCTCTTTTTAGTATTTAACGACTTTAATATCCCATCGTTAATAGCGATCGACGCTTTTGCTTCAGCTAATCGTTGGGACGCATTAGCAACACCTGCTTCTAGCTCGGCTATAGTGGAAGCGTATTTAAGTGCTACCGACTGATCAAGCCCTACCGGACCCGCGTTAATAGCATCCTGTTGCCGTTGAATCTTTAAAGCTTCTATTAACGCGGTATTTACTGCCAACTGAGTTTCGGCCACCGCTAGGTTACTTTGTGCTAGTTGCTTATTGGCCTCTGCTTGCTTAACGCCGTCTTCGCGGCTTAATACACCGGCTTTTACATTGTTTAAAATGTTACCTGTTAGTGATGAAATTTGATTGCTGAGCCGCGAATACTCTACTCCGATCTCGGCATTTCTCTTAGCGCCCTCTACTGTTTGCTTGTTAAGCTTTTTCTGTTCAGCAATTAATTCATCTTGCCTGCTAGTTAATCGAGCAATAAGCTCTACCTGCTCGGCATATGTTTTAGTGTTGGCAGTGGCCACATCTCCTACAATATTTAGAGCGTCCACAAGCTCTCTAGCTTTAGCCTGAGCGCTCTCATACGCCTCTTGGCTCGCCTTAGTGCCTTCTACATCCAAGTTTAAAGCGGCAAGTCCTCTACTAGCCACTTGATCTCGTATCTCGGCAGCTTTGACTTGTTCCGCAGTCAACTCTCTAATTGCCTTAGTTTCATCTCCGTACGCCTCTGGACCGAAAAAAGCAAAGTTTAATTTGTTAGCTTCAATTTGATCGGTGGCGGACGTAATTTCAGCAAAGCTAGTATCAATTAATCCCTGTAAATCCTTGCTGGTCTGAGTAAAGCTTTCTGCAATAAATAATTGATTTTCTACTATCTTCGCTCTTAGCTCGTCGTTTATTTTTCCTAATTTGATTTCTGCTAATTCAGCATCTGTGAAAAATGCGCGTAGCTGTTGCGTAGCTTTATCGAGTTGTTCGTCGTTTTCTGCTCCGGATGCCGCGGCCTGCGCCTCGGCTTGAAGCTTTAAGATGTTAGTAAGAATTTTACCTTGTTCTATTCTAGCTTCAACAATCTCAATGGATTTATTTATAGCGTTTTGTAGATTTAATTCTGCTTCCCGCGCGGCGGACGCGGCGCCACTATATTCTCTATATAGATTTACAATAATGGTAATAGCTAGAATCGCCGTACCAATTACTGTTGTTACTCCGCCAACTACCGCGATACCGGCTTGAAGTGCCCCTACCGCGCCTTGCACGCGTTGCTGGAATGTTTGAACGGCGTTTCCGGCTAGAGCGGCGCTAGTGGCAACTGGCGCAAATGTGGCTATTCCGCCAGTTCCGCCAGAGTATGCCTGGGACTGCACAACGTTCTTTTGTCGGTTTGCTAGAAACGTAGTGATTTTATCGGACGCCGTAACAGCAGCATCCGATATCTTCCCAATAGAATTATATGTAAATGCTAGTGCGCCATTTATAAGCCCTAGGCCAGTTTTTGCAGCCAATAATACAGGAACTAATCTAACAAGAGGGGATAAGAAATTACCAGTACCACCAACTATTTGGTTTAGTGTAGATAAAATAGCCGTAAGAAGGTTAAAAATTAATTTAAGCGCCCCAATTCCTTCCCCAGTTAGCGCTCTAAATAACGTACTAGTGAGATTAACTGCCTCTGTAGTAAATGCTGCGATATTAGGAAGCAGTTGGATAATAGTATTTCTAATTCTATCAAGAATCTGTACTAAGGGCGCTTTAAAGATTGTATTGGCGTCTGTACCTACAAATGTATCCCTAATTTGAACTAATTTAGAATTAATAAAGTCGAAAAGTGGAGAAATGGCTCTAGCGCCGCCTACTTCAAATATGTCTTGAATGGCAGCAGACACGTTAATGAAGTTATCTTCTGCTTCTTTGCCAGTTTCAGCAAACGCTCTTGTTTTAGCAGTTAAAAACTCATAGAGTGTGCCGGACTTAATCGCTTCTTTTAGTAAATCTCTCTGCTGCTTTGTTGCTAGTCCTAAGTTTCTAGCAAGCTGGTTAGTAACACGAACGCTGCCCGAGAAGATCTGCGCAATTGAGCTTCCTACTTTCTCTTGTTCAATACCAAAGGCGCCCGCTGCCCTAATAAAGTTTAAAGTAAGATCTTCAATTTCAGCTTGTGTTAACCCTATCTGCTGTCCGACCGCCAACGCGGATTGTAATGTAGTAACGTATTCTTTTGTAGTAGCAACGGTCTTAATCGCGTTAAGCTGCGCTCGCTTAAAGATCTGCTCGGACTCTCTATTAATTTGGTTTAATAGAGTTGGGGTTAGACCTGTTTTTTCTCCAGCGCCGCCCTCTCCCAACACAGGTTCTGCTAAAATCGCCGTAAAGGATGTCTTTAGCCGCTGGAATTCAGCGGACGCGGCAAATACTTCTCTAGTTAGCTGTCTAATAGACGCAGCAATTTGGTAAACGCCGCCCGCTAGTAAGCTGAACTTAAGATAATCACTAATACGGGCTAGTGGGCTGCGTCGTAATTGATTACCAAGCTCGTCACTAAAGCCTGATAGCGCCGCACGAACCTGCTGCCTTTGTCCTCTAAGCTGTGTTACCGCCTGAGTAAGTACTGTAGCTTCTGGGGACTGCCGGGCGATTCTATTGATTCTAGTAGTAGCTTCTTTAAGCTCATTCTCTATTTGAATCTGTACGGCACGAAGATCTTTACGATCGCGCCGTAACTGGTTTACAGATTTACCTGTAGCGCTTAACTTACCGTCACTAATTCCTCTATCGCTGAGGGACGCGGCAAATTGGTTCGCGGCCGACTCGGCCCGCTTAAATGAATCATCTGTCTGATTAAGAACACCTCGAAGCTTAGTTAGGGCCTGTATTTGTTGCTGGTATGATGACGCTCTAGTATTAAGAAGCTTCTCGTCTTTCTGCGCAAGGCCCGGAGTCTTTAATGCGTTATATGTTTGAGCTAGATCATTCTTTACTTGCGTACGAAGTTGATCAACCTCTTGTCGACGTGCGCGAACAGCTTCTTTTGTTTGCTCGAATGCAGATAGAATAGCAATAGAAGTACCGCGTTCAGCCAGATTCTTTGGAGCGTTCAGTGCTCCTACAATAGAATCTCTCCGCCGCAGAGCTGAGCTATACTCTCCAAGAGCATTACGTACCCGGAGTGCGCTATCTTCAAGCCTAGCTGCATATACGTTAAGAGGATCATTCCTGCTGATATTAGCAGGGTCGCCGCTTGTCCTTCTGTTGATGCGCTCTCTAGTTAGAGCAATTTCGTCATCAATCCGCCTCAAGACAGCGACTAATTTAGTTCCGCGTTCACGAACCTTTTCTATGTTACCGTCGGTTTTCTTTAATGCCGCATCCGATATACCAAAATCTGTTTTTATATTACCAGTAAGACCGCTCTTTAAAAAGTCCTTATCGGCGGCTATCGTAGATCGATCTTCTGCGCCTTTAAATACACCGGGGAACTTACCTTTAAGATAGTTTATATCTTTTAAAGGATTGATATATTGCTTTATATCTTTCCTAAAGGCGTCACGAGCCCCGGCAAGCTGCGCCTGCAATGCTTGTCTACTACTTGCGGCGGTAGCGTCAAGCGCACTTTGATTAGAACTAATAAATAGGTCGGCGTACGTCTCTCTTAGAAGATTTCGTAGTTCTGGAGCCTTGATAGCCTTAAGGCTGGAAGACGTAAGAGCTTTTCCTAATCGAGCTTCTAGCTGCTGCCTTAACTCTGTAAACTCCGCTTCTCCGCCAAGTAAATCCTTAGTAATCGCAGCTTTGGTCTTTGAATCCGGTACAAGACCCTTAGCTACTAAATTAGCTCGCTTACGCAGTCCATCGGTTTCGGCCGCTAATACAGTATTAACTCTCTTCGCTTCTTGCGCAATTTTATTTAGAGCTTGCGCGAATACCGCCGATATCTGTTGTGATGCTTGCCCAGCATCAGACGACAGAGCTACGCCGGAGCTATGCATCTCCCTCTTTGCGGCCTCAAGCGCCGCGGTAAGGGAATCAGCAGAGCCTAAAAGCTCAAAGTTAACTGTATAATTGTTTGCCATTTTTAATTATTTCTTAGCGGACCCATATCTCTTTAATCTATCTGACATTCTTCGATTAGATGCTAATGCGTAACTATTTTTAAGTACATCCGCGTGCGAACCTTTGCTAGGGGTATTGGGTTCTAAATACGTGTTGCTAAACGCTAAGAACTTGAATCCTTTCCTCGATGGGGTTACTTTTTGAAAGTGTTTAACTTGTTTGTCGATTGCGGCCGCGAAGATCTTCATTAATTCTTCTGGGCTGTCTAATCTCAACATGGCAATCCAAATGTTAGTTCTAGCGTCATTAAAGTTTTTAACGTTTTTAAGCGCGTTAGCTTTAGCATCATCATCTAAATCTTTAAGATTCTCTGCAAATCTGGCTTGTTGGATAACACCGCCTTGCTTAGGTCTGCCAAAGTAAATCTTTCCTCCTAACGCGGCCTCAAGGCGTTGCGCGTCATGCTTATTTCTATCTCTTAGCTCCCGCTTTAATTTTTCTCTCTGCTTAACGGCATCATCATACAGATATTTTTTAGCGTTAGCTATCATGCTAGAGGTTATCTCGGCTTCCAATCTCTCAGCAACATCAGAAAGTTTCTCAATCGTTGCGCGCAAGTATGCATCGGCATCTTCATCTGAGACTTCTTCTATTTCTTTATCAGAGATAACATCTGCAAACTCTTTTAAATAAAGTGGAACTTGTGGAACAACCCTAAATGTTTTTTCTTTTAAAGTTGGTTTTCTAAAGCTAGAAAGACCTGCCTCTTTAGCCTGTTGTGCTTTTATAAAAAGATCTTTTTCGCCACGTTTGCTTGTCTTATGAGTTACCGGGGTTGATGACTCAATTATCGAGCCATCCCGTTTTACAAGACGACCCTTGGGTTTCTCGGATGAGACTACAACCTCATTTTTTTTCTTTCTTTTTATGGCGGTAGCGGCCGCCTTGGATCGCGCTGTTGTTCTAGACTCTAGCCCTTTGTTAGCAATCTCTATTCGACGTGCCTTCTCTGCTGCCCTACTGCGCTTACCCTTGGGTGGTAAATCTTGTTGATATCCGGTGAATTCAAGTTTTGGCAGGGACTGAGGCGTTTCTCCGAACTGCGCTGCAAAGCGCTTACCTAAACCTTTAATAAATCTGGTTATTGCTTTTTCTATCTCGTGATTAAACGAGGCATCGATTAACTGTTTTGCTTTTAATGTTATATAGGCGGGCTGGGATGCTTTAACTTTTCTAGCATATATTTGGAACGGCGGCCCGTAGGTTTTTCCCTTTTTTAACTTAGCTAGTTTACCGGGCTTTCCCTGAGCGTTATGATGTAAGAACACTATGGGTTTTCCAGAAGCTGAAACAACGGCTTTTCGGCCACGATCTACCGCATCAAAATAAAAAAACTTTGTGCCGTCCTCAAACTTAGTGTATGCGGTATTTATCACAGACATCTTATAGCCTCTAGCGCGATGTCGATGGTCTGTGTACGCCTCATCAATAAACTTATCATGCACTGTATCTATAAACGGGGACCATGTAGAAACGTCAGATACCCAACCAACTTCTCGCATATCTCTGACAATTTGGGCGCCTTGCCTGATTCGCTTCCACCGCGCCTCGCCGTTATTTTTAACGTCGCCCTCTACAATTATTTTACGAGCGTTGCCACCCAACGCATAGTTTCTGTCTCCAAAAACTGGACCTGTTCTGCCTTGTCCCATTATGCTAAACCTACGTCTTGTAAATATTGTTTGTATTGAGTCGATGTCATTTCTTTAAACGATTTGAATGATTTACCATCTACTTCTTTAGGCACTTTCATAGTGTGTCGCGCTTTTCGCGGCCCGTCTCCATCTTCAGACTTTATCTCAGATTTATGCCAAGACCACGCAGAAGAATTGCCCATTAAGTAAATTTGAGGTAGAGTTAGCTCCAATGATTTTTCAACTGGCCAATGGTATCCACTAGCCATTTTTTCTACAAGTGCAAGAGGATTATCTTCACTGGGATCATCCGGTAATTCAATGTCATCTTTATCATTAGGCGGCATAGGAAAGATCTTTTTGATTACCTCTGCCTCGGAATTATGAACCCATTGTTCTAGCACTATAGATAAAATTGCCATTGGGCCTGCTCCCGATTCTTTTACTTCATCTTCTGTTATGTTTAGTACAATCGCGGCCGCCTCAACTAAATTAGTTTTCATTATTTCATTAACGGCTTTCCTATTAGAAAATATTATTTCTTTGAATCCTACTTCAAAGCCCAAGGACATTAGTTCCTCCATGGGCTCAGTAGCGCCACGAAATCTTTCTAGCTTATGTAGCGGTAAATGTAGAATTGGCGACAGATGGTCATCGAACCAAACAAATCTATTTGCTGTATCTGGTGTGTTTAGAAGTAGCCTAGCTCTGTCGCTAGCGCATATTCTAGCTTTACGCCGTTGCATGTGGAGAGATGGCGAATCCGGCTCCTAAACCAATAACTGTATCCAGAATTCGATCGGCCAAAATCTGAGTAAACACAATCTGTGTTAGCTCTGGATTAAGCGGTCCACCAGACAGCGACTTTACATCGTCCTCTGTGATATCGGGATCTGTAGATTTACACGCTATCATACCTAGATACGCCATGCTAGCTTGCATATCACGCACTAGACCTACCATATCTTGGTCCCCTACCGAATGAATAACATCGGCAAGCATATCTTGCTCCGATCGGTCGGTATTGACACCCGCAGTATATTGCTGAGCGACAGCCATGTTAAACATACGAGTGACAAGCGGAATAGCGGCCGTGGTAAAGTCAGCCGAGTCGTTATAGGCTTCCTTCCCTCCGCGGGACGCAATGGGGGCTATAGTGAACATGCGGTCGCCAAGTGGCAATTCCACGGGTTCAAATTTAGCTGGTTTTTCTGGAACAGTTGGATTTGGTAGAGATACTTCCGGGGTGGAGGCAGTTAAAGCGGCGAGTGTTGTTTTCTTTGCGCGGGGCATATTTTTGACCTTCCTCTTATGAGATAAAAAGTGGGGCTATGGCGGGAAGAACCATAGCCCCGTGCGGACGACGTGGGGGCGAACTAAGAGATTAAGCTACTATTACGCAGCTTCAACCCATCTGGTTTGCAGAAGAACCGTGCGGTTGGGCGCGGCAACGTTTTCGAAGCCCAGCAGCGTAAACCTTGCGGCAACCGCTGGGGCCTTTGTAACCTTTCGACTCAGGTCGATGTCTCCGTCAGACTGAGCCTGTGGAGAGTAGTACCAAACTTGTTCGAAAGTGTTTCCACCTGAAGCGTCTTCTATAAGGTTAATGTCGAAGTCTTCAAAGACTAGAAGCGAAATAATGTTTCCAAGCGTTCCGCCAAGATAAATATCAACGTAGGCGCGGTTTGCGCCAGAGGCCGCAACCTCGGCAATCGGATCGACACCGGCCTGATAGCCAAGCAAACCCGGCTCATACCGCTGAAGCGTAGCTTCTAGCGTTCCAGACTGGCCCGTGATATATTTGCGTCTATCCGTAGGGATGACGCCAGTTTGAATAGCTTCCGTTTGGCGAGAAAGAGTAATACTGACTTCCTGATTCTCCGTTGGGCCAAGGTCTACCCAGCCTGACGGAATGTTCGTGTCGTCAATAGGCACGATATCAGAAGGAAGCGCCGTGTCCGCCGCCGAAATCAGAATACGTCTGCCCGCGATTGGGAAAGAATAAGCGTTGTAACCACCAGTAAAGGCGTATTTATTAGCCATAATACTCTAGAGTCTCCTATATCAATTGGATCTATAGATCAGTAAGGCGGTCAGAACCGGGCGCGGGCTTTAACCTGACTCCGGTACGCACCTTAATCTACTTTATTTAAAACTTCAATATCGGTTGAAGTTACTTTATCAGCACGCCAACGTCTTTTCTTTGTGGGGATAACGTTCGCTTCTACAGTCTCGGGTTCCAACATTGGAACTACAACCTCTATTGTTTCGCTCTTTGCAAGAGAACTAAGCGGCACAGCAGCCGAGTTACCCGGAATCCCTTGGGTAGCGCACTCAGGAAACATTTGCTGTTCTAGCGCCGCAAAAAGTCTACAAAACGCCACAGCTTTAGTGCTTCGCATTCCAGTCTGTGACGAAAAGTGAATAAGTCTATTTTGAAACGCGTTAAGGCCCTTTTCAGGTACACCAAAATTAGTAATTCTAGTATCTAACCATGCTTCCCAACATACCTTAGCGTTCGCAGGATGTGTTCCGAGCTTGTTTGCCAGAGACACAAAATCCTCAAGTTCTACCATTTTCCACGTCCTTATATTGCTTTCTCGGTCCACTGGACTCCGAACTCAACAATGTGTCTAATGAATCCACCCTCTTCCGGTAATGATTCATTTCTCCAAGATAATTCTTCATCCACCCAGTAAGCGTTATACCCTGTGTCCGGTGTAGATGTATTTGAATAGTCATAAACTCTAACTAATCCATCTCGTAACACCGTATCCACAACTTCAACAACTTCTCGTATTTTGGCTGAAAGCGCAACAGGCGACTCTCCCGCTGCAAGCTCTCTAACAACATCAATTGCAACTGGCGTAATAAATCTTTTTGTGCGCAATCTGTTGGGCGAGACATCTATATCACCAAGGATAATAATATTTATACCTGGAACATCTGGATCTTGTCCTTCTAATTTAGGCATCACAGCATATGATTTAGTATCATATGTGTAAGAGTACTTGCCGTCGTTAGTTAGCGGCAGTGCAGGATACAAGGACATATCTCTGGATCCCTGTAATAACCAAATGGCAATTTTTGCAAATATGCTTCTATGAACAGCGTTACTAAAACTAGCCATTACACCACCGTCTTAGCGACAATAGTCCATTGTGGTATAACCCCAATGATCCCTTGGCTTGGAAGAAAATACTTTACAGAGTAAAGAACATCCCCATATTTAATCGCGCCGCCTCTTAAGCCAACTAAAGGCTTTAAAAAGGCTTCGACTCTTTGACCGAGAGTAGCTATCGGGTCTCGTGCGACCAGCGAGTCGGCTAAAAAGATAAAAATCTTTTCGTCAGGCCCAACAGATCCGCCAATGTAATCCCAAGTCTCCAGATCTGGCGTATCAGTAACAATAGGAACGGGAGTAACATCAAAATATTGCCAAGAAAAGGTGTCATCCTGATCCGCAAACGGCTCTACAACATTGAAAGTACTCACCTTAGCAATACTAACAGTACGATCAGCGCCAATGTACCTGTTATGAAGTTCTGCGAATTTATCTAGAATTTGTTCTGGGGAGTATGATGACATTACGTCCAGATCCTACTTCTATATTTTGCTAATATTGTCATAGCATCAGGAGGTATCGGTAGCGTGTTACTCCTGCGCAAAGAATCTGTTAGAACCGAAATCCGTCTTGATTGCCGCAATACGTTAGGCAAAAATGTTACTCTATCCTCACAAATCATTCCTAATGCTAGTTTTATAGGTTTTGAAACTCTTTGGTTTAGCTCATCAAACTCTAATAGCTCTATAGTTATGGGATCTGCAAGCCTAATGTCGGTTCCTTCAACGCTGCTAACTAGATGTAGAGTGCCCAAGGTGCCTAGAGTAACTTTCATGCCAGATTGAAATGCCGATGAATCCTCAACAGTAATAACCGTATCTCCAATCTCAGCATCTTTGGTCAATACCGTGGATGCATATAATCCAGATTTGTACGTTATTTCAACTTCAAATTTTTCATTCGGTCCGGCGTCGCTAGTAGTGAATCTATTATAGCCATCCCAAACAGGCGCAAAGAGATCTATTCTTCCAGTCTTTAGATTAACACACTGGGTATATACATCCGATGACACACTAAACCATCCGTCCGCGGCCACAGCATATCCGCCTTGGTTAGTTTTTCTTATTCGTCGAACTTTCATGCTAACAATTTCTGTTATAGGTACGTTAGAGACCCAGCCCGAAAGCCCAGAGCTAAGTCTAACAATTTCCGTATAATCTGTGATGGCAAGAGATCTACCCAAGAACGCTTCAGTAAGCTCCGACGACGACATAATGATTGGAATTTTATCCGACTCATTAAAGTTGGAGCGAGCGGCATACGTTGAAAGTTCGTCAGTATATATATAAAGCATTACTTTACTGGGCCTTTGACTTTTGCTCTTTAGCGGCTCTCAGCGCTGATTTTGAAGCATAGGATTCTTCTGTGACGGCAGTTTTTCCTACGTTTGCCGGGTGAAGATCCTGTTTAAGCTTAGCGAATTTTTCTTTTTGCCACTCTGCATACTCTGACCTACAAGATTCGTAGTCTGGAATGCCGCCCGAGTTAGACAGTGACACGCCAAACCCAAACATAGGAGCCGATGTGTGTATTTGATCAGCCGGATTTCCACACAATGGACAATTTTCTTGAGTAGGATCTGTTACATTCCTACAAACTATAAAATATCCGTCTGTGTCACAAACAGAACATTCGTACTCTCTAGTTACCATTCACACTCACATTGACGGGTTGCCTATACACCGTGCCTACATAACCCAGAAACGCACTGTTAGGTCCTAATATCGGGTAAGCTTTTGCAGCCACTGGAATTATCTCACCAGATTGTGTTTTAATACTATATGTAGTGCTGACTTCTCGTTGATCTCTAACAGATCGAACCCATTCATCTTCTATAGCCACGCGCTGCTCTGCTACGATGCTGGAAAGCCATCCAAACTTAAGTAAATCTTCACGAGATTGATCGAACAATCTAGCATATGCGCGATTAACCCAAACACACTGACCTAGGGCGTTCGTTTTAAAAACAGCTACTTGGTCGTGGTCCAGTACCGTTAAGCTAGTAAACTCTAAATCATAAAGTCTATGCTCTATACGATGCACTACATCTTTAAGAGAACTGCCGCCGTTGTTAGTTACCTCGGCCAACACCAAATCTAGCTTTGATGCTATCTGGCTTATGAATGTGCTATGATCATTAAAGGTCTCTATTACTTGTTTGCCTTTTACAAAAAAGGCGTGGCCTTTTCTTTTAATGTACACAAGTGATACACCTAAAAAAGAAAGCACTGCAAGGATGCCCGGAGCCCAAGTAATCCAGGTATCAATAGGAACACCAAACAATTCCATGCTACTCTCCACGAAACCTACTTCGGTGTTCTATAGCGCGCCCTTTTACTAGATCTGAGTTCTTATAGTCTGTCGTGTAAAAGCCAGATCCGCTTACGGCCCCAGAAATGCCACCAAAAGAAATGCCGGGAGCTTTAATATACACTCTTTCGAGTTCACAAATTATGTTACAAAGCTGGCACTTAGCGATATATATCTTTGGACAGTCCATTGCTTGAAATGACTCAAATATGCCTTTACATTTTGAGCATTCAATGTCTCTAAATACACTCATACTTTTATTATCCCTGTGATACTGCTTTCCCGCGAACCAGAGCCGTGTAAGCTAAACTTACCGCCGCACGAAGAGCATCGTTTGTAATTACGTCAACCGCTGTAATCACGAACTTACCAATTCTAAGCTCTTTTACCGCCGATAGCGCGTCCTTGAGCTCGCGCCGTGCTACTGTGGCAGCTAGTTGTAGCAACCTACCGTGCCGCACGACCTCATCCGCCTCATCAAAAATATCAGAAATTGTTAGACCAAGTTTGCCTAGCGCTTCAAGAACTTTGTTATCTATACTGGTAGGCGTCATCTCTGCCACCAGTTTAGCCGCAGGATAAGCATACTTGGCTAGAGCCGCTATAGCGTCAACTGTGTCTAGAACACTCTCATATGTATCGGGATCTATCAATAGACCTTTAATTGCCTTATAGGTCGCTTTTATCTTTGATCCAATCCTAGAAAAAATGTTAGCCATTTTACTCGTCCTCTGTTTTTATTGCAATACTAGACGCTTTTACGTCTTTAGCAAGTTGTTTCTTCGCGGCCGCAACCCGGCCACTATGGGTGGGATGTCGTAGCGACTGATTAAACGCCGTTAGTCCCGCCGCGATTGCACCTAATATAATACCAGCAGTAGGATATAGTGGAGCGATCATAGGAGCGGTAACTGTAAGGGCGGCGCCTAAACCTGTTAACCATTGTGATGTAGTCATGCTGTCCCCAAAAAGAAATATGGGCCGAGGCTTTGACACCCCGGCCCTAAAAATAACAATACAAACTAATTTAGTTTATACCGTCACAGTAGAACCTACAAGCTTCTGAATGAAGCGAGAATCAGTTCCAATCGTCTTTGTACCGTCGTAAACGGTAACGCCCGGATCAAGCACCTTGTACATGCTATGCTCAAGCCAAATCATCTCTTGGAAACGACCGTAATCGGTAACCTCACGAAGTCGAACTGATACCGGCTTGCCGCGAAGTGCAACCACAGGACCAGCGCCCATCCCGTTTAGGAAGGACATGCGCTCGGCGGAAATAAGCCCATCAGCTGTGCCCATAGGCCACATTCCAAACGTGTGCGTACCAAAGATAAGCACCTGAGAAGCTTGGAAAGGCGTGCCGTCAGAATCAGCCGTAGTCTTGGGGATGTTGTTAGACTCAATGAATCTAACTCCGCCCGCCGTAACAAGCTCTCCACTAAATACCGGAGCCTGATTGCCAAGGGCGCGGGTCGTCGCATCAAGAAACTTCTGTTCCGTAAACAACGTAACCACAACCGACGGGTCCACAACGGCAATGTACGTGCCGTCAGGGTACTTGGGAACGTATCGCGCCGAGAGTCTCTCAGCGGCGATCATAATCTCATCACTCGTGATTTTGGCCGCTGAAGTAAGAGCCGCCTCGTTAGCAACCCCGCCTACATACCGAACGAAGGTGGAATCAAGCATCCGATTTCGGATGTACGCGTCCCGCCATCGGTGATAGTCTCTGGCAAGAACCGCGCCGTTCATCTGTGCCAAATCATGGTACGAATGAGCCGCCTCAAATTCCTGCGCAATGAGCGCGTTGGGTAGAAGATGCTCTTCGATAGAGATCTCCTGTTTATTCTCGTCCGGGTGCTGAGACGCATTATCCGAGACCTTATCCTGAATGCTAGAAAGCTTGCGATCCGTATAAGGATCGGTGGGCTCAGCAAGGAATGTCGGTCCTAGCACACGCTTCGTATCGCCCGGTTTCATCGAGAAATCATCGAGTTCACTCACAAACTGGTGAAATACAGTTTCTGGTCCCGGCTCACGGAAGAATCTATCTTCCATAACGGGAATGAACTCGTCAGCGAAAAAAATGCCAGTAGCCATTTTTAGTTATAACTCCCTATTAATTTTCTTTTCGTGACCGGGCGTCAAAGCAGCGGTCAAACAGCTCTCTATTAGCTGAATACGTTTGTCTATTTTTCACATGAAGGCGTGTTCTGTCTTCCGTGCTTAGACGGCTTATGTTAGACATAAGAGTCGTTCGATCAGCAAGCCAACTGTTATAAAGTGCCCACTGCTCATCGGTAATCGTAGATCCGCTAGACTGAGTATCGACGGGCGCGGAAGCCGTGCCTGACTTAGAGTCTAGGAAAGCAACAATCTCTTGCTTGTGCTCGGCATAGATCTTTCTAGCTTCAGACTTCTGAGCTGGATAGATACTTGTCGAAAGCGCCTGATATCGGGTAACGATGGCCGCGACTTTGTTAATATCTTGACTATGCGCAACATCAGTAGGAGCTTCTCCCCTAATTTCTAGTGCATTAGCCACTGCGGCTGTCTGTGCCTGAAGTGCGTCAGCGGCAAGCTTTGTAGCATCCGCCTCAGCCGACAAGCTATCAAGTTCGGCCTTAGCCGTCGCTAGCTGAGTCTGCAAATCTGCTATTACAGCAAGATTCTCTACCGCAGCCGTTTCTACAGCCGCGTCCACCATCGCTTGAACTTCGGCCGCTTGTGTGTCCGGGTCAGGCTTCATGGATTCAAGCTCAGAATTAGCTGTAGCTAGTTCTGCCTTTTCCGCCTCAAGAGCAGCAATCTTTACTTCAGCCTCAGCAAGAGCGTCTGCGGCAGCAGTTAGCTCAGTAACTTTGGCTTCTAGTTCAACCACTTTTGCTACATTCTGCTCGCTAGCCGCCATAGCTACATCAAGTGCAGCTTTAGCTTCAGCAAGTTCAGATGTAAGAGCCGTCTTCGCCTGCTCAGAAGCTTTTATCGTTTCTAACATCTTGTCAATTCCTGTCAATTCAGACAGCATGACATTTGGATCTAGTCTCATTTTAATTGTCTCCCTGATAAATAACCTTAAATTCGGGGGATCGAACTTAAGTCTTCCAAGCGCTGCATTTACAACGCCAGAGCGCGAATCGGCTCTCACTTTAGCAAAACTTACGTGTTTGCTGTATAGTCTAGAACGTATCGTGCTCGCTTAGCGGCTCCGTCCGACACGTGTCCAAACGTTCTTACATCGCTACAAGTAGTAAAAATTCCAACAACGGGCTGGCCGGTAGCCTCATTTATCTCTCCGGGGAAGCCGTGTTCTTCACAATAATTAAACCAAAAAAAGGATTCCATAGGCTTTGCACAAAGAGAGCAAACAACAGAATCGCTTCTAAACGCGATAGAAACATCTTGCACAAGTCCAGTTTTAATTTTATTAATAGTAGCTTGTGATTCAGCTGGAAACGCCATTAACCCGCACATAGCTGAATAGGCCCCTTCATATGGATTTAATGGATCTATAGCCTTAAGGGTCGCGGCTGGATAATGCTCGTGCATTTCAGTTGCAGAATCTGTACCAATAAAGATATCTATTAACCGGCCAGCGGCCTCTGTGACGTCAAAAGAATGGTTATTGTCATTGGCGCGGCCTAAATACTTAGTAGCTAACGATGTAATAGATCGGAATGAGTGAACCTTGTACCTATCCGTAATCAAATCATTGTCCGTAAGGATAACTGGGCAAACAAACCCATCTTTGGTTAATTCTCCGCCCGCCGTAACTTGTCTATACAGATCGATGTCATGATCATTTGGGGCTCCGGCTTTTCTATCAATACCTAGGGATGTATAATCTGGTGGGCTAACCCGTGGTCCTGTGGAATAATCGCCTAGGGCAGCAAATCTATGAAACCCTAAATCAGCAAGGCACGCGTAAAGACCAGCATAATCTTCTTTTTTGGGAAACTTGGTGTTTAGGTTAGCCCCGCGTCTTTCTAGTCGTGCGGATAACTTAGCTAGTTGTGTACTATCTATTTTTATTGACATCGAAATTTATGAGTCCTCATCATCATCTACGTCTTCGCCGTCGCCTGGATCGTCGTTCTTGGCGCCGCTGTCCCTGTTATCCGTTTCTGCTCTAACGCCCTTACCCTGCTGATCATTTGGCGTAGCAAACCCGCTACTGCCTAATGGGAAAATTCCTCTAGATCGCTCATCTAGGATTCTAGCGATTTCACCCTCTGGATCTTGATCACCAATTTCATATAACAGTGATTCCAACGATCTTGCTCCTACAGTAAATTCTTTTGTTACTCTAGTTGAGCGCTGGGTGCGAGTTTCTGACAGGTCTGGCCACCTGAATTGAATAGTAATTCTGGCTACACCAAGGGATTCAGGATCTCTAATGCTGTAGCCATTTAGGGCTAACTCAATACCAAGAACCTTCTCTAATGGAGCAGAAAAATCTTTTCTAACGGCGTTAATTCGTCTGGCGTAATCTGCTTGTTGCACCGCGGCCTGATGTCTATTATTAGCGTCCGCCTGCGCTCCGGCAATAGATAGCGGAATACCAAGAGACCAAATCATTGTAGCTTCTCGCTGGGCTCTAACGTCCGCTAGAATCTTAACGGCTGTAGCGTCGCCGTCTAATTTTTCTATTTTAGTTTGGCCCTGTTTAACTACATAAAATCTATTAATATCCGTAGGGTCGTCAAGCAGCTTTTTTTTATACTCTTTAAGTTCTTCTGGGCTTATTTCTTGGAAACCGAAGCCAGATTCTCTACCCAAATAATGTACTTCGGCCGCCACTGCTCTAGTATGAACTGCCATAGTAACGTCCATATCTAGCAGCTTGAACTTTTCCCATTCGTTCCGCAGCGGCATAAGCTCGGATTGCCCGTACGGCAAATAGTCACATATGTTAGATCGGAAGTGAACTACTTGGGCTGGAATACTCCAAGTAATAGGATCTTTAGATATACTTGTAACTTGATAAAATGAAATAGTATTCCCAAAGTCATCTAGTGACTTATACATCTGCCATGTGGGAAGCTCTTTAATTCCGTTTATCTGCCCAAGACTAGTACTTGGATCTAAATCAAAGTCTAGTTCCGCGAAGCAGTCTCCGGCAATAAGAAACTTTTTTATATAGCTTTGTGTTTTATATCCGATCCCGGTTCTAGAAACAAACTTGTTTATAATAGTTTGAGCTTCTTTACGAATTACAGCTGCTTGTGTCTTCGACGCCTCAGTGTCATCTTGTGGCTCTACCTTAACTACCGCGGCCCAACCTCTGTCATCTCCATTTTCATCAACTGCTGCGTCATGCGCTAACTTAGAAATAGCACCCTCTATAACAGGACTAGACGATAGAATATCAAATATAAAATTAAAATCAGAAATAGCTCTTGTAGGTTTTTCAGCAATTAAACGCCACTGCCCATCAGAGAAGCGAGTAAGCTTCTCAGCTTCCATACTAATCTTGCCTTGGTAATTACCAGAAAACCACTCGCCGGCTACGGCAGTTATTTTTTCTTTTAATTGCTTCCAGCGACGTGTTGTATTTGATGGACGTGCCATTAGTTATATTGCTCTTCCCCAGTCGTCTGTACGTACTTTCTTTTTAAACGGATTATTGCTAATTCCAGAAGGAATTCGCATCATAGTTCGTTGCTTAGAAATTTTACTTATCGTGTCGGCCGTATCCATCTTGCTTATTAGCACTGAATCTGGCGTCCACAGGCCACTACTCACTCTAGACGCTTCTTTTGCTATAAAACAGGCCATAATGGTGTCGGGCGTTTTTTCTAAGCCTGTATAATCTAAAACATCTCTTACAAAGCAACATCGGCCGCACGCGCAACCTTGAATTCCGTTCCCGCTACCTTGTACTACAATGTCATGCTCGTCATGCGGTATTGAAAGTCTCCACTGCTGCATAGAGAATTGAACATCTAGCGATGGCAGCCCTATCTCCGGATTAAGCTTGTTGGAACCCGTCTTAAAGCCTTGTACAAACTGCGCAGCGTGTAAATCCATATCGGTAATGAACTCAATAAGCGCGGTCTGATAAGCATTGTTTTCTACAAAAATTAACTGGGGCTTATATTCTATTGCTACTTTATCTATTTCTCTAGCCGTTTGAGGCGATTCCCATGCGCCCATTCGCACGTCCAAACATTTTCGCATGTTATTTGGACCTTGCGCCAAAACGAATATAACATTTCCTCGTCTTTTTGCGCCCGATAAGTCCACCCCAACATAAATAGGCCATTCTGGATCTACATATGCCGGATGGTTTGGATTGTAGCTCGGACTATCTGGATTTGAAATTGCACGCCAGTCTTCATTATAAAAATATATAATGTTTTGTCTGAAGTGTGGGAAATATAAATCTGTTAGGGTTTTAGGTTTCTGCCTATAACCTCTATCGAACGCGGTTGGTCCGATCTTATGATAAATATGCTGTAATTTGTCTGACGACCACCGCTCCGCCCAATTCGGCAAACGAAACTCTAGTGGTGGTGCTAACTTTTCAGGAGTATTTATCATAATAAAAATGGGGGCCAATGAAGGCCCCCAAGAAAAACCCAACTAAATTAGTCGGGCAGTGCGCCAGCGCGAGGATCAATACCCATTCTCATCTTAAAGTTACCAGCTAGTGTAGACGTAACAAAAAGCCCAGTAACATTCGTAGCCCCAAACGGGTTCGTCTGGCCGCTTGTAGATGTCCAAATCACAGGAATACCCGCCTTAAGTGTGACCGTAGCGGCGGGCGTCGTGCCGTCGTTCGTTTCAAGAGTCATATCCTGCGTGGCAAGTAGAAACAATGTTTTCATTTCAGACACATCAATCGCCGCGGCGAGAGGAATATCTGTTGACGCTGCTACAATAGCAACGTCTAGCTCGAAGCCAGATCCAGTTGTGATAGTTTCTGAGTACTCCAGAACCTCACTTCCACTGGAAAAAGCCCGCTTAACCTTATGCGTTAAACTCATTTTTAATTCAATCTCCTAGGATTATTTCAAACTAGTTGGTACTGTTCGAACACCAACAATCTTTTTTTCTTCTGGAAGTTCCTCAATACCAATACCTGCGCACACTAGACCTGTGGGCGACCATGGCTTTTGATTAATGTCTAATTCAGAAGGCTTGTGTTCATCACACTGCGTAATGCCTATTCCCGGCACAATTTTGTTATCTACAGGGTGCGCAGTTGGAACTACTACTGTAGAACATCCACACTGAAATACTATATGTACTTTAAACATAACAAATATCTTACAACACAGCAAAACTAATCTAGCGGTTGCCCGCCAGCACGCTTCATGCTTCTTAGCACCCCTTCATGCCCGTTTCCAGAATAGAAATGAAAATCTTTGGCTTCTTTGAACGCCTCTGTCCAGCTATACCCCATTCTCCACATTCTAAAAGCTAGTATCGCTAGCCCAGTTCGATGAACGCCGCCCGCGCAGTGAACTACGACTGGTTGATTTCCCGGCCAAGCTATTATACCGACGGCGCGCCTAACTTGGTCTTGTGGGATTTCATTATATTCATCCATTGGAATATTTGTGTAATAAATACCAAGGCTCTCAACTTGCGACTTTCTTTTCGATAACTCTGAGTCAGATAGAACTCTAAGATCAATTAGTTGTTTTATGTGCAAGGTATCTTTCATTTTAACGAGGGCATTAAAAGAAGGACATCCGGACCGATAAATACATCTGGGGGTAACGACTCCTAAATTACTTACTGGGATATTAAGGTCGTTACCGCTTAGTTTAGCTGCGAGAGACTTAAACATCCATAGCATGTTAGTTAGAGTCCTCGTTGCGTTTCACTGTTACCGTTTCCTCTGTGATTTCTAAAAAGTACCCGGCAGCTTTAGGAGTTCCAAGGCCGCATAGATACTCTAGTTCGGCCAAGGCTATTTTAGCTTTAACTATATCTACGGCAGTAACGGCATCAATATACTGTCGTCTAAGTAAAAGTAGCGTATCTTCAGATGTTTGCTTGTTCATTATTTTATAGATAGATTGTGTGCCGTGGCTACAAATCGTATCGACCCTGCCACCCATAACAAAGTACGGGCGGCCCTTCTATGACCTTTCTTTTCTAGTAGAACTGCAACAATAATTGGAACCGCTGACACAATAGCGTTTCGTGTGTAATGTGCTTGGCCTGTTTTACGCCTAAAAAGAATATTCCCTTCGTAGCATGTTCCGCATCTATCTAGGGTTAACTTTGTTGATCCTTGGTCGGCCACGATCCCGGCTATATTAAACCCAAGTGCTATTTTGAATGAAGTATCGAATTTAACTTTTTTAGAATCAATACTTTTTGCATCCGTTACACGTAGTGAGTCTACATGGGATGATGCCTTATTGACGATATTTGGCTTAATAAAAGAATGCGTTTCTCCAGCAAGCGCCGGAGTACAAAATACCACACAAAGAATAGCAACCAAAACAGCTTTAATAAACATACTACTCGCTTAAGTCTAGCCCATCCATAACTGTAGCTTCAGCTTCTGCTCTAGCTACAGATAATCGGTGGTCTCTAACTAATGACCTAATAAACTTGTCAACTACATTATGAACCCATTGCTCTCGTGTCAGTGGATTATCTATCCGCTCCCCTGTGCCGCTAGGATCGTACACTAGCGGCAACCACCCAGTTGCGTCTGATACTTCTTTTATTAGCGCAACCTTTTGAGGATTCTTTATCTTATTGGAAAACTTATAAGGCATATATAAGCTACCTATAACTTATAAGTTACAGCGAAATAGGATCGTTAACATTCATTACAATGTTCACGGCCTCGGGTTCCTTTACGATAACTGTAAGCACCGCGGACATTGGTCTAACTTCGGCCGCGTCTAAATCAGCGTCGCAGTTAAACTGAATAACCCCGGCCTCTGTACCAACAACCGAAGAGTTGCTAGTAACGTAACAAACATGCCAATCACTAGCGTCAGGGGCAATTGAAAACCCACTACCAGACATAGCCCAATTAGGATTCTCTACACGCGCCTGTGTGACGCCATCTTCTTGTACCGGCAGCACCGATACGGTAAATGCCATGTTTGGCTTAAGTTCAATATCCATGTAATTTGTTCCTTTTTTTAGTGTAATTTCAATGCCTGAATCAAACACAAGCGATCTAAACTGTATTGTTTTAGGCACGTATTTTTTAAGTAATAATCCAGACACCAGTCTTTGACTTTACAACCCATTCGGTAGCGTTAATGGCAATAAGCGTAAGGGACGCGCCTACATCGGTTGAATCAATATTCCCAGCCGCGGCTGATACGGTAACAGAATCGGTTATGGTATCTCCGGTAGCGGCTGTAACTGTTACGCCATCCGAATCTTGTACTACGAACGTATACTCAAGCCCAGCCGCGGCTGATGGCAGGGTATTATTCCTCTTTGCGATAGTACCTTCGTTAGTAAAAACAGAGAATGAATCTGTAGCTAAAACAGTATAGTCGGCCGTTTTAGCTAATACATTTATAGCTGTAATTAGAGTACCTACGCCGGTTGATCCGTTCGTTACTATTAAACATCCAACGGTAGCTCTGCTGATCGCGACATCGATTCCAGAGAACGTATTAGTCCCTGAATGGAACCCGAACTTACCATCACTTGGGGACTGGAATCCAGCAGAATTTATTCTAAAGTATCTCTCTGCGTTGTCGGTAATGCCTGTGGCGGGTATATATGTAGTAAATCCGTTATTTACGCCACCGATACCCCATTGCATAGATCCTGCATTATTTTGAATTTCAAATAGATTAGGGAAATCCGAGTTATCGCCGTCTTCCCTAATAATAAACTTTGTTAATGCTGGGTTGGCGCTATTGTCATAAAGTGTAACTGTGCCATTATTAACGCCCGACTGAGTAAGCTTGTCTAGCCCCCCACCGGCTGTCATTAACGTCCCATCGTCCCGTAAAAACTTCGTCCCATCGGGAGTGCCAGAAAACGCATTTACAATATTTGCAGACGTTAGTGCTTTAATTATGGGCATTTAGATTTCCGTAACTCTGGCGTTTCCGTTTACGGACGCCCAAATTCCAGTAACAATTCCAGTATAAACTATGCTCATCTCAAAGATATCGCCCGCGCCGAGCTTATACGTATAACTAGAAGACGACGCGGTAGATCCATACTTTACATATAAAACAGCAGTAGAATCATTAACAATAACAAGACCATTTCTTCCGGCGTTAGCCGATGCTAAGGTAACACTAGATGTAGATGATCCCACATTAACAAGGGATGCTGAGTCGGCCACAGCCATGCCGCCGAGAGCCGCAATAGTGGCTGCATCCAACGCAACTACGGCCTGTACTGTATCGTTAATAATAGCCATCTATAGATGTAACCTCTTGGCGGTAAAATTTGTAGGCCGATAGTTTAATGGCCGTCGGACCAGCAGCAGCCAAAACTGAGCCCCCATGACTTTATAACGCCACCATGGGAGCTGAGTGGCGAAGCCGTCAACTTAACGCGACGACTCAAAGATCCCCTATCCTATTTTTAATGCCGTAGACAGGGAGAGCGGCAAAGCAGGTGACCGCTACGCAGTGACCCGCAATGTGGCCGCGTTCTCTTTTTCTTTCATTACGAGACGCGGGACTACGCCGCCTAAGCAACGTAGGCTGTAGAAGATCGAGGGGGGAGAGCCAATGAACAAACTCTCCCCAGTTAGCTAAAGCCAAACCCCTCTACTTAAGCAAAACTACTGGTTATTAACCAGCAGTCCATATGCCTACAGCCGCCGTACCGGGAACTGTATGCCACTCTGTTGCATTAAGTGCAACAAGATCAATACTTTCCCCAATAGCGTCAGCCGTTAGAGTACCGGCCGCGTTGCCAGCGGCGCCCGCACCAACTCTAATCGTGTCACCGGAGCCAGCGGTAATAACAAGAGACTGAGCCGCCATAACTAGGAAGCTATAGCGAAGATTGGCCGCCGCAGGCGGTAACGTGATAGCAACAGAGCCCGAAGCTCCGCCGTTCGTGTGAAGCGATCCGCTTTCGGCCGCTGTGAGCGTATCCGCCGCCGTATGCGCTTCAATGGTATGAATACCAGCGGTAATGGTGACATCGATCTCTTCATTAGTCGAGTCCTCCGCGGCCGCCAGCGTAGCATTTACAGGGATAAGATTTAGACGCCCGGCGCCGTAAACCGTACCTGTTGAGTTGAGTCGAAGAAAAAATCTCTTCAATCGTGCAAAAGTCATTTTATTTAAAGTCTCCCTTAACGTTAAGTAACAGTTGGTTGGTTAACCACCGAATCATCCACAACCAAGGTGGAATCTTGCTTTGCCGCGTCCATTGCGGCAAAATAATCGTCATATTCTGATCTTTTTAAAATAGGGCTATTTTTATACTTCGTATACAGCGGATGTTCTGGTGTCTCGTTAGCGCCAATTATCGTGCAATCAATGCCGTTAAAATCTTGTGATATTGCTTGAACTAGTGTGCAGTAGGCGTTTGGCTGACCTAAGCAAGTGCCATACCAATCTTCTGGGTTATACCTAGTACCCACCACGACGTGAATTTGGTCGTCAGATAAAACACCGCCCCATCGATCTAAAATTGGCACTGGCTCTCCACGAGTAATCCATTGAGTTTCTACTAACGACTTCAATGTTTCTCGGCCCGCTGGATTTCTAGAATTAATGTCGTCTATAACATCGTCAAAAATTAAAACGTCGGATCTAGCCCCAATTCCTTCTCTAGATGTATACCCATATGCAGATACAGATGCGTTAATCGACCCAACCATCCCGCCGTCATGCGCTCGCCGCCTTACATTTATCCTGTTGCTATTCCATTCCGAACTTTCATCAGGAACTACCCACGGAAACAACTCATGGTAGGCATCGCTGCGTTTTATATAGTCCCCAATAACCTTAAGTCGTTCAGTTGCAATCTTTTCAGCGGACGACACCATCATAATTCGAAGGTTTTCGTTTTGACCTAATAACCATAACGGTAGTGCGATAGCTATCCAATTCGTATTATGCACAACGATATCATTAGCAACATAGGTATGATACTTATCTACTTCTATGGCGAACGTTTCTTCTGGAGGAAGTCTCTCTATCTTAACAATTCTATCCCACCAAATATTGTCTGCGCATAGTCGCCTGATATCTTCATTATCTTCAGCTTCTGCAACCCTACATGCCAGTTTTCGGGCTATGCCGCGCTTCGGCTTGTGATCTAAAGATACTCCGGTATGTACTTTGTGCCAATGCGGAGCTTTTTTTAAACAGCCCAATAATGATTTAATTGGGACGTTATCCGCGTTATTGCTAGCCGCACTAGCTTTGTTGCCGTTTGCTTTAGTTTTGTACGGCGCTAGAGCCGATATAACTCTATCGCGCTTAATTTTACAGATAGGTATCTCATCGAGAAACGTTTGTAGATTCTCTTGGCCAGACACACTTAAATCCCAATAAACTCTAACTTCCCCTTTATATTTTACATTCTTTTGTCGTAAATAACTTACTAATCCAAGCCTAGAGTAAAGATGTTGAACGTCGCGTAAAAGTTGTTTATTAACAGAGCTTATCGACACTTGCGCGCATGTAGTAGGCACTGTTCCATCGCAGTCAAAGTAAGCTCCAATGTATTGTCGAATATCGTCTAAACTTCCACGAAATACAGCGGGTGGTGTTTTTTTAGTGTGGCTTGTACACCCAGCTACGCCATGTAGTCTTAACCACGCCCTACTACCCGCCGAAACATCAATTCTTTTCGCCTTACTGGGCGTCGGACGAACTATGGCAGTAAATCCAAGTTGTTTCGCTGACGAGCAAATACTATAAATTACATCCGTATCGGCATTAGTAATATGAGAACTCATGCTATTACTGCTGCCGCCAGTGCTTCCGTCTCCGATAAAGTAGCCTAATAGGGCGGCCTCGCCCGGCAACATTGGTACAGCATGAACGTGTGGTACTCTTTTCGCGGCCGCTACAAAGTTATCAACAACTAGGTTTTCTGCAAGAACCCATCCTGTATCTGTCCAAATTGGATGGTTCTCGGTACACTTAATTTCTTTGCCTGACCATGTAGTTAGCTTAACGATTGGTTTTATTCCGTTAGGGCCGCATCGTGCGGTAGCCGGATGAAATGTTCCAGTCTTCTCATCAAAACCGATAACTTCGAATTCTTTATTGAGCAAAGAACCAGCTTCTACCCAATCGCCCGACGGCATAAGTATTGATTCTAAAGCCGTTACGCACTTACCGTGTGCCATACTGGCAAGAATAACAGTAGTTTTTCTGATCTTAGTGCTGTATTTAAAATGCTCCCACCACGCAATTTGGTGGGCTGCATTCTTCACCTTAGAGCCATTCATGTCTCTAAGTACATGCTCTACAAATCCGGGTAATGTCTTTCTAGCGCGCAAAAGCCTAAGATTCTTAACATCTTGCGAAGTCAACTTAATGTCTTTTATCTTAGCAATACCAGGATCAATTATTCTACTTTCTTCTTTTTCTTTCTTCCGTCGAGCTAAGCCTTCTCTTATTTTCTGCTTATGCTCTTCCGACATCGGCCGCTTATTCATATCTATGGGACTCCACAATTGCCGATAGAAAAATAGCCGCCACTTGAGGCACAATCGCATTTCCAAGAGCTGTAAGTCTAGATATACGTTGATTTATCATATGCGTCGGAGCTATTCTTGATTTTTCAAACGAGAACTGCGCGTCACCTTTACCGCTGGGCCACTTATGTCCGTCCAGCCAACGGGGTACCCCATCAATTGCTCCACCCATTCTGGATTTATTGTATGATCCGTAATGGGTTCTACTTGTACCGATAGAAACTCCCCTCGGCGGCCCGAGCCCGACCCCATCTGGGACGGAATCATTTTCGTAGTTCTGTTCTGGTTCTTTGAGGCCGTAGGAGTCGCCCAAAGTCGGACCTGCCTCCCCAACATAGCATTCTCTGGTATATTCTCCAGACTGCCGGTGTCCTTGTGATCCCGCGTCGTCGGGGTTGCCCACATCCATACCGCATCCAGAATCGTCTGACCACTGTGTCGATCCGTCTCGTTCTTGAATCGCGCCGACTTTGCTGTTTGAACGGTCGGTGTGGGCCACAAGCCAAAGCCTGTAGCGGCGATGCGGGGCACCGACACTGCAAGCTGGAACCACGGTAGGCCAGACTTGGTAGCCTTGGTCTTCCAAGTCATATACCAAGGTGTCAAGATACTTTGGAATAATACCATAGACGTTCTCGCCACAAACCCAAGTGGGCCTAACCTCGGAAATAAGTCGGGCCATTTCTGGCCAGAGATGTCTTTCGTCTTGTTCACCCTTTGAGAACCTAGATGCCTGCGACCACGGCTGACATGGAAAACCTCCGGTGATAATGTCGATCTCGCTAATCCCCGCTTCCTGAAGAACGCCATACGTTAAATTCTTTATATCCTTAAACACTGGAGTATTACGCCAATGCTTTTGTAAAACTTTAGTACAAAATGGATCAATCTCGCAGAAGGCTTCTGTTTTAATACCTCCTACTAGCTTAGCGGCAAGCGCAAACCCACCGATGCCACTAAAGAGATCTAGGTGTTTCAGTGGGGTGTGCATTTCTATACTCTTTTTCTTCAATGGCCTCTAAAATGTCCGCTTCATCCGCAGCCTCTAGTAGCTTATTAATTTTATCAATAGGCATTTTTTCAAGCTCTGAAAGCATTACTTCCTCTTGATCTGGGCTCTCTGGAACCGCTAAATGCTTGAGACCAAAGATGTTTTCTAGCGCCGCGGATACCGATCGCAGCTCTTGCGACATTTTAATTCGAAGTCCAATTTCGGCCGTTCGCTGTGACGCAAGACTTTGCCATAGCTTTACGTACTCTATGTCGTTGTCCCGGTATGCCTCTGTCTTTTTAATATCGGCCATTTTGGCTTCTATTTCTTTAACGGCGGCGTCTCGTGCTTCCATTTGCGTATTTAGATTTACCATAGTGCGGTGGTATGACTCGATTAGCCGACATTTCTCTACATACGCAGATGGTGCGCCAAGCTTAGCGGCGGTGTAGGCAATGCCCTTTTCAATAACGGCAAGCTGTCGATCTTCTTTCTCAGCAATAAATACGGCCGAGTCGCCATCAATGAATGCCTTCCACCACCGAAGAAGGTCTTCGTTATTAGTGTTCTTTGGAATGGTCATCCCGGCCGTACGCTTTTGTCGCAGCACGGTAGCTATCTTACTCTTTGTTTTCATATAGTTAAAACACGCCTACATTAAAGCAAAACCAATTACCAATCATCGCGCTCATCTTTATTTACTCGGTGGGTAGGTACATATTTATCGAATGATGCTAAATTCTCATCAAAGTTACGCTTAGACCTACGAGCTTCTACGGGAGATCTATAGTCATCATAGAAAAAATCCGTCGATGCATCCAATACAGTCTTGTTTTCAAAGATCCAGCTAGTTACGACATCGGTCATGTCCCAGTTGTCGCCTATCTTGGTGCCATACTTTTCTAGTAAGTCCTCTGAATTACTAAATTTGCGCGGGCGACCGCCGAGATTTTTTTTCTCTCCGTCGGCATAGGGGTCCACAATATTTTTTTCCAGCTTTGCTCTAGTCTCAAGCAGCCTATTTGTTGAGTACGTTGGACTTGACTTTAGTAACGCATCAGAAACGTAGTGCGCAAGCGCCGAATCAATCGAACCAGTCTTCTTTTTCGATAAATCGCAGTCGATCTTGAATATCAGTAACCACTCCATATTCATTTCTCTTTCCGCGGTCGAAGTGGGGCACGTATACAACGTACCCATATTCATCTCTACAAACGTATGCGTTCGCTCTATACTGACAGCATCTTTATAGTTACTGAGTTTAAGATCTTGATGGTCCTTATTTAAATGGACTATCATATAGTCTCTAAAGTCTTTACGTGGATATTTAACCCTAATATACGACTTATAATAGGGCGCGGGCTTCATGGAAATCTCTTCGTATAGATTTCGAAGTTCCTCCATTTTATTAATAATTGCTGATGCCACTGGTTTCCTTGTACTAATTTAGTTTTATACTATTTTTAACTCGATCGCCGAACAAATCTCAAGCCACTCTTGCTTTGGTGGAGTATCGTCAACAAATAGCACAATAATTTCATCCTTATGTATAAACACTACTTTACCGGGGCCTAGAGTCTCTAGATACCCAAATTCTGGATCGAACTTAACCGTGTGTCCTACTTGTATCTTATTGTCCACAAGGATTCTCCGTGTCCGGTAGATCGCAGTAAAACTTTCTCACAGCCTGACTATATAAGTTAGCCAGTTGCTCGGCGGTGAAACAAAGTACAAACTCTGAAGTCTTGAAGTTAAAATACGTGTGCCACCCCTTTAGCCCAAATTGTGAATGAAGATATCGTAAGTCCTCGTCCCCAATTCCTACTAATCGCACATACGCTGGGCAGATTTTACTGGTTCGTTTTAGTTGATCTACAATCCTGTAATTAACTATATCCACCCAGTTGTTAAGTCTAGCTTTCTGTCTCGCTTCGTCTGGTGACAATGCTTTGCTATGATTTCCGTTCATTTTATCTTCCCTTTTCAATATCGAAACGTTCGCCCTTGCTGGTGATGATGTGAAAGGGCGCACGCACCCCCGCACTGAGCCTCTGAGCGGCCTCTAGCGCGATTAAAACCCTGTCGTAAGCATTCTGCCCTTCGGTTGCATGCAAAGCCCCTAGAGCGAAATCTCCGCCACATCCGACCGCCGAGATGTCTCCTGTCATTCTCAATACATTAAACTCTTCCTCGATGATGAACACCGTGCGTCGGCATCCTACCAAGAACGTTCCGCCCTCTTCACGATTATCTTTGATCTGAGACCAGCCCGCTTCCTTAAAGCACGCTCTCAAGGCATCAACAAAATTATTAACCATAAAACAGGTTAAAGATGTTTCTAGATGTACTGGAATGGGCGGCGGATTAAACTTGTGTTCAAGTATCTGTCCCATTCTAAAGCTAGAAGTATAGCCCATAACGTATTCACCGCGCTGGAATACCTTCGGTTCTACTTGAGAGATCATGCCATAGGAGGGGGTAACTCCAGCGGTATCTCCGCCCATATAAATAGTGCCATCATTTTCTACGGCCGCAACAATACAAGTCATATTAGTAGTTTCCCAGCGCAGCCTTGATTTCTTCAATCGGCCGCAAAGACACGTAATCCTCTCGTCTAACCAGCCTAATATCGAAGCCATCTAGTCGAGCAGTAAATTCGCCGCGGTCGTTAAACTGCTGCACTAAACCATTGGCTGTTGTATCCGACATAGGAACATCAACTGGAAGTCTAAATAGCTCAACGCCTTCTTCATTCTCTTCAATAATTGTGAAATTTGCTTCGTCGTTCATTATGTTTCCTTTTTCTATCGCACCAACCGAAGGTGTATATTTTCTATGTTTTCAGCGAACCAGCCCGCGTCTCTATACTTAGCTAGCACAGATTCAATCAGCGACGCCGCTACAAAGCTAAGATTTCCGGGCGCCAGCATAACAAAAATCTCTCGTCGTAAAAGTTGATCGTCTATTTTTTGGTTTATAAGTGTGATTAATTGATTTTCGAGTCCGGGCTCAAGCTCCCTAATAGCATTATGTACTTCTCTTACCGATCTAGGGCTTAGTAGTGTGCTTCTCATTGTGTTATTTTTCCTCTTTTAATCTATCGTATCTTTTTTGTAATTCTTTATAGTGCGCCAACGCCTCTTTTCTTCGCTTATGGATAGCGGCTCCGGGTGGGGAATAAGCTGCCACCTTACTAATAACTAATAAGAAGCTGTGAGCGCTTTCTATATTGGCTCGTAATTGGTCTAAGTTCATTATAGTATAGAAACGGTTCCACCGGCGTTATAAAATATCGAGTTAATGTTGCAATCGTCATCCTCTGGATTTCTTTCTATGTTGATGCACACCACATCCCCGCCGTGCTGCGCTTTAATACTTTCCAACACTTCCAACATCATATCGATTGTAACGGGCTCATCCACCTCAAAAATACATTTTTCCACATTCCACCCCATTATTTATTTTTCTCGTCCGATGTGCTCAATCTTCAAGTATAGCCCAATGTTACGACCAGCAAAGCATAGTTGCTCAATGTAACTGGCATATTCAATGTTCTTCTCGGACGCAATAGCGTCAAAGCAGGCAAGGCACACGACTCGACATTGCAATTCTACAGGCAGCACGGCTTCCCATATGTCGTCTGGCACTTGAAAACAGAAGCCATTTGCGCTCCAACAGACCTTGCACCGCTGTTGCTGAATACGATCTACCGCATACTGTGTCGTTACAGACATTTTTAAATTCCGCTTCCTTTTTCGAACGCGCCCAAAACTCTTCCTCTGTCCAATATTCTAGCATAGGCTTCAACTCTTCCATAAGTTTCACAGTCTTCTTGTGAAAGAATACATCCCGGCCGCGCCGTTAATAAACTATCTAAATGGCCCTTATCTTCTAATGCATAAGCCAGTCTTTCTCGAATCTCTATCTCTAATCTATGTAAGCCATCAAGCTTTTTATATAGAGGGGTCGGATCGAACGTTGCTGTGCTAACAAACATAGTTACTTGATTATTTGCCATACTCATTCCTATTAAATAAACCTAAGAAGTATCCTATATCTAACATTTTAAGATATGCTTCTACTTCGCCAGACACTTGACAATATTCAGGGTTATCATCTAAGCTGGCCCAATATGTATTTGCTATTTCTGCTTGACGACATTCAGCGGCCAATAGCACAGATGTAAGTTCAGATTCAAGTTGAGCGACCGCTTTAGGTAAATCAGATTTAGCTATAAGATGTAGTGCTTCCATATATTATTACTTTGGAGGCTCCGTAGAGCAAACCAGAATTGATTTGTCACCATAGCTCCATTCTACTATAACCCGAGCGCTGTTGTGAGCGTTCCACAAACGTACCTCTAATGGCTTCTCTGCAAGTAAAAGAACGTCGTCTCCATGATGTTCGACTAGTTTAGTTAATTCTGCAATGATTTCTTTAATAGTCACTTATTCATTATACACAACTTTTGAAATATTGCAAAAAAATTATTTTGGTAAATGAGATTGATGGACGAATTCGTTTCCGCCATCGTCCATTTGGGCTAAGCGAACGCGCTCGTAAAAGGTAAGTTGTTGGTAATAAAGGGGTTGTGGGCTGGGGGTTTTGGAAAGTTTTGGGATATGGAAATTTATTTGGATTGGGAGTGCATAGGAGCTGGCGCCATTATTTCTCCACAATAAACCCTTTAGAATCAACACTTTACCAAATAAAGCTTGAGCAGATCGCCGGCGCCAGGTTGTGGTGTCACTATATAGGTGCCGAACAAGCCCGGCTCCCGACACGCCCTTGGCGCAAGGCAGAAAAACCGCTTGACACCCTTGGTGCAAGCTGATAGGGTACATCAATGAACATCGTACAGCAACTGCTAGAGAATCGTATGGCCGAACTGCGCGCTATGTCGTCCGACGAACTGCGCGAAGCGATCGACCGCGTTGTGCGCGACATTGACGGGCTGTCTCCCGACGCGGCCGGTAACGCGCGTATGTCGCTCAGAGCGTATCGGCGCGAACTACTTTCGCGGTAAGCGGTGCTAGCGGTAACGTAGTGCGGCGTAACGATCGGTTGCGCCATAGTGCGAGTCTGCTAGACTTCCTCCGTTCTGCCCTCGGCAGTCGGTTGTAAACTTTCGGTACGGCCTTTGGCTCGTACAATCGGTACAGCGAAGGCCAGAGGACAGCAACAATGGCACAGAAGAAAGAAACGCCCCGCGACGGCGCGGGACGCACGAAGAAGGAGCAGCTTGCCGTTATCGGCAAGCACCTCAACCGACGCATTGCGGGCGACGCAACAACGATGGATTATGCTATCAGCAACGAAGCTGATGCATTCTTGAACGCAATCGACCTGTGCGGGCACGCACTCCGCTCCATCTCGTATGGTGAATCGGAGTGCGACTTCGGGTCCTTGTCGAGCGAGCAGTCGGACAACGTGATCGCTCTGTGGAACGTGGCAATTGTGGATCTGGCGGCTAGCCGCGTGTTCACGAAGGCGGCTGTCCTAAGCGCGGCTCCGTTCGCGCGGGTTGGCAAGCGGGGTGAGGACATTCGCAACGCTATGCTGGCGGGCACGGATAGCCCTGCCACGCGAGCGATTGCGGTCGCTTTGGTGGCCCCGGAACACGTGCTGGCAGTCAGTCAGTCGATGTCTGGTGTTGACGCATTCGTGCAGAGAATGGCCAAGGCAACGAGAGCCACGGGCGAGATGCGCGAAACCGACGACGGGTCACTGGTTCCGATTCGGGAGCGGATTTTCGGAGACAAGATCGTGCGTGAGGCGAGGCGTCGAATGTACGTTGCGTTCGATGCGGCTGTCAACGGCGGAGCTCCGTTCAATCCGACTGCCTTCGTCGCAGATCTGTCAGAGTTGACTGGCGTTCCGATGTCGGTTGCGACAAACCGCAAAACCGGAGTGTGGAACGTCCGTTTGACTGCGCCCAAGGCAGTCGAGGCGGGCGCTACTCTCCGCCCGATTGAGCGGCTCCGTCTGTGGGCGATCGGTCACAACGCAACGCTTCTGCCTGACTTCGCGCCGGGCGTTTCGTTCGTGTCCAATCTTCTCGACGATGCCACGCGGGAAGCGGCTATCGCCGAAGCGACTGCTATCGGTTTCGCGACCGAGACGACGGCGGCCGGAGACGTCAAGGTCAGTGGGTATCAGATCCCGACGCCCAAGGCTACGCTGGTCAAGGCTGTGGACGTCGCAGCGACCGAAGGCTAGGGTACGCATAGGTCTAAGCGGGGTGCCCGCGACCCCGTTTGGCCCTGTGAGTCAACTAGACTCAAAGGATAGGTCCAACTATGAAACATCAGCCCTTGGCTCCTGTAGCGCGTACACTCGGCAAATCGCCGAAAGTGTCGTCTCCGGCCGCTGAATCCGTTCGAGACTGCGACAAGACTCTCGACCGGATGGGCCGAAACTGGAAACTCGCCGAAAAAGCGGGCATTCCGACCGTTGCGCCCGTCGTCAGCCGTCCGATCGCGCCGGATTGCTTTGCCGACGAATCGCGGGATTCGCAGATTCGCGCAATGCGCGGTATCGGTCGCTTTGCTGGTCGTTTGCGCGCAACACAACACGCTGATGCAATGGCCCTGCTTTCGGCCGGTAGACTGTGGTTCTGCGACGGTTTGCCGTACACTGACGCATTCACGGCCTACGAGATAGCTTGCGCGGCCGGTCGCGTAGGCGCAATGGGCCAGTAGGCTAGTCCGACAATCGAATACCGTTCGGCCGGGTGCCCATTGGCGTTCGGCCAGCGGTGCGTCCGGAGCCTGGATCTAACACAATTTTGAGCCAGCGCTCGATACTTGGGCGAGTAACTCTTTTCTTTTCAACAATTTCACTATCAGAACCGGGCCAGCGCCTAATTTTGTACTGGCCGGGCAACGCAACTATTTTAGTTTTGGTCATATTTCATAATGGTATAGTCTGTCAGGCCGGATCTCACGGGAGATTTGCGGCCGAACTAGCACGTAGTCCTTTGGACTAACAATTGCTTCGCAATGCTAGTGACGGATATAGCAGGCAAAGCGCCATAGGCGTGGAGCAACGAATCAAAGTGCTTTAGAACCTCTCTAGATGCACGAGTTAGATTAGTTTGTGCAGTCTACCCTCAGCATCCCAACTTAGTGCCTCACACTAAGATCCTGCTAGGTTGGGCGGAGTCATAAATGGATCGTCCCTGAGTAAGGGGTTGGACGGGTGAAGTATGCGCTGCTGGCATATTAGTAACCGCAACCTAGGCTGTCGTGGCCTACAGAAAGGGTGAAATCGTGTAGCTAGACTAGAGTGATTTGACTCTGGATCTAGACTTTGCGGCCGAATTGCGCCATCACACCTAGAGTGTGGTCAGGGGTACATATCCTCTGAGACTAAATTAGTTTAGTCGCGCATATGCCTCAATGGAAGCCTAGCTATAGGCAGTCGTGGCCCGAGGCACCGGGTTAAGAGCACCATACAAAATTAGGTCTTTCCTGTACCGTATGCCGTAACCTGTGCGCGCAAGCGAATGCGAATTCGCCCGCGGATGGAGTATCGGATAAGGGTATGAGAAAGGGAACCCAGCTGTACCGCACGGATTAAGCAACCGCGTTGGTAGGGAACCTGAGTATTAGAGAAGAAAAGCGTAAGGGAAAGGGTACAATGGTGACGATAAAGACAACGATAGCGCCGTACTCAGCAGGTACGGGACTAAGTTCAGATGGCGCGTTTCAAATCACCAATACTCGTGCGCGCAATGCTAGCAACTAATCCCAACTCTTGGGATAATCGAGTAAGGTTCGATAGGTTCCGTAGTACTAGACAGGTTGAAACCTTGGTACGGACATAACCCGCCCGTACTGCAAGCAAGAGTTTCAATGGATGGCGGCCGACCTGTAGCAGTTCGCTGCTTATGGTGGGCCAACGCGTGTCAGTAGGTGCGTGACACTATATATCTGTATACCTACGGACCTATCAGCTAGGGGCTAATCGAACGCAAACGTTACCATTGTTGCAGATAGAGAATACTGAGTATCTGGGTTATTCCCGTGGGCTCTCTCGCTGCAAGTAATCGCGCATAGCGCACACTAGGAACGGCCGCGTAGGTTAGCCTCTTGCCGATAGGTTCGTGGGGCAAATGGTGCTCCAGCGGAAAACAATACAACCCGGCCAAAAGCGTGCTCCAGCGAATTTCGATTCGGCTGGGGCATTTTGCGTTGAGGTCACTTTCCATGAGGTCCAATCATGTACGAAAACGACAAGGTTCGCGGTCAGTGGGTGCGCACGCTCCAGAGCGGGCGTGAGGCGTTCCAGCTTCGCGATGAGGTCACTGGCAAGCTGTGCATCACCTTTGCCACGCAGGGGGTGGCTTCGCCGTCCAGTTTCATGGAGAAGGTTCTCTATCGACAGGGTGTGATCGACGCGGCCGAGATCATGTGGAATGGCGCGGCCGGTGACATGCAGTTGGAGGCCGACGTGTCTGACGAGATTGACCACGCTTTCACGGCCATGCTCAAGAAGACTGGGCCGATGGTGCTGGCTCCTGCGCAGAACATGACCACCGGTTACAAGTTCAAGCGTTGGGTTCCGTGCAGCACCTATGAGGTCAACTAGGAGGTACACATGTTTACCCTCGGAATCATCTCTGTGATCTGTCTGCTCGTGCTTTTGCGCCGCTGGCAGGTTAAGAACCTGTCACTGTGGAATCGGCCGCTGATGCTCGATTTCCTCTTCGGCGCGTTCATACTAGTGTGGAGCACGGTGTTGCTGTGCATCTCGTTGGTAGCCATGCTGTAAGGAGGTACTCATGAATTACGACAAGGCACAATCTCTCACCTACGCGCTTTGCGAGGTCGTAGATAATGAGAAGATCTCTGGCTACGCTCGCGGTGTGATCGTCAAGACCACTTTCAAGGTGGTGTGTGATCTCGTGGGCGAAACCATAGCGCGAAGAATTCTGGCCGAACGCTGCCGCCACGATTCCAGCGCGCCCGACGTCATCGCACTCATCGACAAGTAGGAGGCACAACGTGACTGTACGAGAGTTGAGGGAAGCACTCGATAATCTGCCAGACGATCAGCAGGATCTTCAGGCCGTAGTGTACGCGGGCAATGACTGGGGCTGGAATCCGGTCGCGGGCGTCAGTACGTCGCCGAGCGGCACGCGGAACCCAACCCGTACGGCGCCGTGTGTGCTGATACAATCCGACCTGGATTTCTGATTCGCGGCCGCCAATCCACTCGAAAACCCAAGGAGGTCCCATGTTCGTTACCGACAAGGAGATTCCACTTCCGGTGCTGGCGCAGCTCCGGCTGACTACCCACCAATTCTACCTGACTGGCTCTCGTCGGTTTGGCGGAGGGGATGAGAGGTCCGACTGGGACTTCTTCACGCCCGAGCACGGAGAAATCAGAACAGCGTTGGCGAAGTGGGGGTTCGGGCGGCTGTCACCGTTCGGCTACGCGAGTGACGTAGAGGTGTGGCGGCACAAAACCGAACATATCGACGTTCAGATTCGGAAGAACGTCGACGAATTCGAAGCCGCCTGCCAACTGGTGGAGGGGTCAAAAGTAATACCTCCAAAAGGCGCCACGGCTCGTACTGCATTCTGGACGGCCATTCTGCACATCATTCGCCGTCCGACGCCGCTGGGTATCGCGTCAACCCACCATCGTTAGGTCTCGCGGCCGACCGACGGCTGCATCAGCTTCTATACCACTAGGCAGTTGCCATTGGCGGCCGAAATGGGTAGGGGCTGGTGAAGCTTTCGTATGGGTCTGATTAGGCTCTCCTAAACACTAATTTAGTTTGTCGATGGGTGGTCGACCGCTAAGTTACTGGATGGTAGTAATTGGACCTCCTACCCGTGGAGGGTCTAATCAGCCTCACATGAGGTTTGCATCAGCGGCTGACCCTCGTGGGAAGAGCCGCTGATTATTCTGTCTCAGCCCGTGTTTTCTGGCACTTTTCTTTCAAAAGTCGACAAAGGTACGCCAATGTGGATACGTTTTGGGGTGTAAGTGGCTAGTAAAAGGGTAGTTAAATCGAGGTTTCGGAGGGTTTCGAACATGAGTTCGATCATTTCTCGGAATTGTGGACTGGGTTCTGCACCAAAACAACCACGAAAGGTCGTGCTTGGGGTGGTAAATAGCCCGCGAGAACTGTCAAAACCGATACTTCGGAAGGCTAATCGGCCGCAAAAGTGTGTCGAATTGACGTCTGTAACGCCAGATTTGTCGGTTCGTGCGGCTGGTATGAGCCAGAATGTGATAGTTCGGAAGTTCAAAGATATGTTCAGGTGACTCGGTTGGTCGAGTTAGTCGGCCTGAGCTAAGTGAAGCAAGTAGTGGGGATAACTGTCTGAAAAGGAGAGTGCGCCATGAAGCCCAGCTGAATTACTTTGTAAACATTCTCGAAACAATCGCGTGAAAGTCGATCGAATTCGAACACACAGCCACCGACCAGCGGCGCACCTTGCGTTTTGATAGAGTTCGTGGATAGTCTGTGTGTTGAGGTACTAGTAATGGTTATGAGTTTAGTGATTCGCGGCCCGCCTCGCTTTGCTTAATACACCCTAGTCCAATACCATCTTCCACGGGCTTGAAGCTGCGTCTAATGGTAGTGTTTGGTATACATACATCAGACACTCGCGGCCGAATAGGGTGCAACTAATTATAGGAGTATAAACGAGTTACGGCGCTACCCGATGTGAGCAGACCAGCGCCGAGAGGACCGGTACTTCCTCCGTAAATGTACCATTTTCGGTTAACGGAAAACGACTGTGAACAATGTTTTTCGTTAGAGTTTTGGGTCTTGGGTAGTCCTTCCAGACTGCTCAATGCAGGGTAAATTCGCGGTCGAAATGCCAACGAAAAAGGGCTACCGTGGGGCTGTAATTGGTGCCCCAAGGCCGCGATTTTACCTCGATTAACGTCGGTTTCCCGCAAGTCCTTTACTATCCACATTTCCCTCCTCCTTACTCCACTTGTACATCCATACTAGTTAAACGGAAAGTAAGTGAGTGTAGGATTTGGTGGAATAGAAAGCACTCGCGGCCGATTTCTCTGGCGGTAAAAGTTTTTGGTAAAATTTTAAGTTGGGTTCGACTAAGAGAACTAATTTAGTTGTGGTTGTATTTAGCACAACGCCCCAGTTAGACGGAAGCCTGTTATTGGCGGTCGACTTGGGGCACTGCGCGTGCTAGGTTCCACACAACTGGGGTATCAATTCCCCATGCGGGTAGCGCCCGTGTAAGCTAGTCCTTGAGGTCGTTGACTGGGTATATTGGTCATATCCAGTCCGGTTGGGACGCCGCCGACCATAAAGAGCGTCTGGGGTTTGGGCGTGGCCTCGTTTCGTGTTTAATCACGCCCGAAAATTTGGCTAGTCCTCTCCGACGCCAAGTTCAAAATTTTGTGGTGAGAGGAGCATACAACCCGCTTGGCGGATGCCGCGCTAAAACGTCCGAATCGATCGGACGAATATAAGGGTAGCACGCATTAGTTGCAGCCAGCTTCCGGCGTGTGTATTAACTGAAAAGCTGCTGGCTGACTTTCAGTTACAGAGTTTGGGCGGTACTCTGGCAAAGAAACCGCCCTTCAAAATTCGCGGCCGAATGATAACTTGGCGCTGAGTGCTATAGGGTGAGACGGGGCTAGACGTGAAAATAGACTCCAGTATAGCTAGTCTTGTGATACTGGCAGCGCCCATTTCCGGTAGAGTTCGCTAAAGGTGACTGTCATGGTTAGCAGAGATTGCGAACACGATCACCAGTGCACATGTCACGACTTCTACTTCAATGGCGTTCGAATGAGTGAAGAGGCGGCTGACCGCTGCCTTGCAGAAGCTATTCGACGCGATTCAGAGTGGGAAGGAACAGGTTTGAGTCCTGTGAATCCAAGCCGTGACTGGCCGATCGTTTGAGTGTGGAAGGTAGGCTTAGAAGCAGCCAGTAGGGTTGGGAACCTACATACCTCTAAGGAGTGAATCAAGTTCGCTTTGTGACCTTCGTTTACAGGACTCGTGAAACCCGCGAGAAATACCGAACAGTCGATATCCAAACCACGACTGTGAGGCTCCGTAACAAGATGAGCGGTTGCGAAGCGTTGGATTAGCGTGATTCTTTGGCGTAGCAGCACACCACACTTTTCGCGGCCGATTGCAGGGGCGGGCACCCAACCTTGGGCTGGTTCCTTCAGCAACGGGTGTGACTGTGGACTGAAAGCCACGGTACTTGCCGCCCTTGGTCGCCCGCATTTGAAGAAACAGTATGCTGCTAGTCTAACTGCGAGCCAAAGCAGGGGGACACCGCTCTAAGGGTACTTTGGCTAGTGCCTGTGACGCAATGGTTGTGGTTCGACTCCACTTAGCGGCAATTCGGTTGAGGTTTAGCGACGATCCGAAGGAGGGTTGTTATGACCTGTGTGTTTGAAATGATCGCACTGGCGCACGCCAAGCAGATCTTCGCGGCCAAGTCGTTTTCTTCCTACCACTCGGAAGGAACCCGAGAACACGCACTGCGCAGTTCGTTGAGCCAAGCCGCCATGCGTACTTGGGGCACCAAGTTTGAGCCGCAGTACGCGTTCAAGACGGAGTTCGAGAACTTTCTCGGAGAAGCGTTTGGCATCTTCGGTGGATTCATTCTTGAGGGACGCTTCGCTCACCTCATTGTGACTAAGGAAGACGGAATCGCGCTGCTGGATCTGTTCGGAGATTTCAAATTTCGAGCACCCCATGAGGTTCCGGGTTCGAGGGAGCAGAAGGAGCTGATCAAGCACAACCGCGAGTGTTGGGAAAGATCAGTGGCGTGGCCATGACGAAAGAAGAGAAAGCTGAGTTCCTTGCTGAACTTCTTGAGGTCTGGGAAAGCAAAGCCCAAGACATGAGTCTGGGTAAACTGATCGACCGCTCACTGAATAACCTCGTGTTCGAGTCGAGAACAGACCTCTTCCAGCTCAGCAACTGGGATTTACTGCGGCGGGTTGCGGTTTACACCTGCCGTGTGCAGACGAGAACAAACGATCATCTGAAATGCGGCATGTGCCGTAACGAGATAGGTGATGGAAAACCACGGTGGTTCGTGGCCGACACGGAATGGCTTAAGGATCGGCCAAACGAGGCGTACCAAGCTCGTAAGTACGGTAACATTCTTGTTGCCGTGTTCTGCAACACTTGTGGCGAAGAGGGTATTGAACCTGAGCTTCGCATGAGGTAACGCTTATGTTCAACGTCAGCAATGGGGTAATCATACCCCGTCCAGCTTTGGAGTCATGGAGGGAATCGTCAACGGTGTTCTACCTCACCGGATCTCGAAGATTCGGGGGTGCTCGGTTGAGCTCGGACTACGATTTCTTCACTCAGAGCACTCTCGGGATTCGAGATGAACTTCGGCTGCTGGGATTCGTGCAACGCACCGCCCCCGGATACGAGCCGGATCGTCAGGATATGTAGCTGATTGAGGTCTGGACGCACCACCGGGACCGTATCGACGTTCAGCTTCGCCTCAACGCCGAAGACTTCGAGACGGCCTGCAAGATCGTCGAGGTCTCCGGTACGCGTCCGCCGCTGGGCAAGGCGTCACGTCAACTCTACTGGAATACGGTCATCACCGTCGTTCGAGCGTTGCGAACGGTGAGTCAAACGGGGCGGTAGGTCTTTCGGCGTGGGACGTGATAGAACATCGTCGCCGTGTGTTAAGAATGAGGTCCACACTCACTTGACCTAATGATTCACGAGGCCCACTGGGGAAACAATGAAGCTGTATCTGGACGACGAGCGAGCCGCCCCCGTTGGGTGGGTCAGAGTAGATAATGTGGAAGATTGCATATCCATTCTGAAATCCTGTGATGTCAGCGATCTGAGCTTAGATCACGATCTCGGCCGCGAAGATCAAACCGGATATGATGTGCTGGCGTGGATGGAAGAAGAAATTCGATACGGCTCGTACAACCCGCCACAAAACATGGCGATTCACACCGCCAACCCGCCCGCACGAGAACGAATGACCCAAGCGCTAGATTCAATTTCACTCTACATGAGGTGTTACCGATTGGATTGGGAGTGTAAAGCTGGCGTGTAGAATAAGTAGGATATAGAAATGTCAATCAAAAAGAAAGAAGTATTTTCAGCAGACTATCGTGATATCGAAGAATTGGTACAAACTCACTACGGCCTAGACTATTGGCGCTTCGCGGAAGACACAGAGTCTGGAAATGATACTAGCCATGAGTTTAATGTGGCTAGGGATGCGCAAAGTGAGTGGGAGAAGCAAGACATTCAGGCTTTTCGTGAGAGCAAGGGAACAAAAGTCTATATGGCTGGACGCCTTCTGAATGACATGTGTGACGCCGGTTTGTTGGAACCGGGCGAGTACGTTATTCGCGTTTGTTGGTGAAACTTAGACCCGGATTAAAGGCTAGGGACTTTGGCAAGTCTCATGGCTGCGGCCCCTCATTCGGAAGAGGACTGTGCCTCCGGCGAGATTCACCATGTTGGCGGTCGATTTGGCCGGTATTTCGTCAGAGCGGCATCTCTGCGGTTGAGTTTGACCGCCAACTAAATTAGTTTTTCGGAGGTAATAATGTCTGCTGATCTGCACATTCATGTGATCGACAACGGCGTGACGGAACAAGATGTGAAGATCATCCTTCACTCTAGTTCGATTGCATCCAAATACTTCTCCGGATTCGGAGACAGCCCATTCACTCGTGAACAAGCTACCGAGAGTTTGGATCGCGTCGCGACCTCCTCCCAAATCTGGGTGGGCGAGGTGTCATGGCTCAAAGCCGCTCTGTTGGATGGCGGCTCTGAAGAGTACATCCCGAACGTCGTTGAGCATGTGCAGCGCGTGATCGGAGAGGACTTTCCCACAGTTACCGAGGAACTGATCGCCGCGCTTTGTTCGGGGTTCGCGATGCCCAACACCACGCACTACTCCACAAGCGCTTGGGAAGAAATAGAAGCATTCCTGCGCGAGCACATGGGAAAGCAGCTTTTCACTGTGAGCTGGTAATTCTTGGGGGTAACCTATCATGCTGGACACTACGTATGTATGAAAAAAAATCCATGGAAGAAAAGATCTTAAATTTCAACGCGTGGCTGAAGCAACGCGTTGAGTGGCAAACGTCTGGTGCAAACAGAGCACCGACGCCGGACGCCCACGGCACGGTGTTTCGCGCTATTGAGGCCGAGACTATTCTTTTTGAGTTTGAAAAGGTTGTAGACTACATGCTCGATCAGCAAAGCAAAGGCGGCTAACTGAATCATGTACACACCACGGAATGAGAGCCCACACGTTTGGTATTGTTGCTGCCTTATGTGTGAGGTTTATCGACACAACGTTCGCATGACACAACTACGTGAGGAGGCCCAGGGTGGCGACCGTAACCGAAATGCGCGAGTTTTTGCAAGAGCACGAAAACGAGGGCCGCGGAAACTGCCAAGCGGGGATGCAAATCAATAGATTTGACCAGTACGATCGCTTAACGCACGAGTATTATGACACGAGGGGCACTTGGACGCTGCTCGAAGAGCCCGGAAAGCCCGCCAAGATCTTCATCTTCTAACCAAGCAATCGAAAAGACAGACCCACAGACTAAGGACACACCGGAGAAGAAACACAATGACCACTTCAAACGTAACGGCAGTGGAGATCTGGAAAGGTGAGGGGGCCTCAAAAGATACTGTAGTAGTGAGTGTCAAGTATAGTACACACTCTTCGGTTATGACAGCATATGATGGTCGTAACTGGGTGGCATACGAAAACATTCTGCACACATTGCAAAAGATCAAGAGCCTACAGGATTGCTCAAACGTAGACGTGGCGGTTGGAACAATGCGCTGTACGCTGGCACGCGCAGTAGAATTGGCCATGGTGGCTATCAGGAAGGCAATTGCACCGTCTACCATCGACAAGAATGAGATGTGCATGCGAACTCTACTTTTTGCGGCAGATCCTACTGGCGCCGAACCTATTCGATGCGCGTGCGGCCGCCCACTGACCATTGAAAACTCGTGGCCCAACTACTGCGTTTGTAGAACCCGAATGCCTACAACAGTTACGGGAGTGCAGGGTATGATGAGGGATTCGTACGAGGCGGGGCTAGCAGAAGGAAGAGCGGAGAAGATGACTGTATCAATGGCGGAGGAAGCGGCGGCCGCTAAGAAAGAAAGGATTGTGCATAATTCCAATCGTCAGTTGGTAGATCAATTGGACAAGATTCTTCGTAATCTGTCCAAGATTCGCAACGATTACAACGACAAGTAATTCACAGAAGTCGACCGCAAACTTGCGTAGGGATACCACGCCCGCGCATCGCGAGAAGCAAGTAGAGCACTGCTCCGTTACGTGAATAACTGAGCAAGCGCAGGGGCAGAGCCTGCGTTCTCGCCTTATTGTATCCATTTACAACCCTCATTGGAGGTAACACAAAATGCAACAAATCACACGCATGGTGGCACGACTTGGCGATGGGGGCGTGGGTGTGGGCGCTAAACCTATAAATGGCGGGGCCTCTCTGGTTCTGGAAGAACTTACCAGTACTGGGGCCATCGGAAGCCCGTGCATGGGTAAAGTTAAGCGCGACGGATTCCAAATAGAAATTGAGGTTTACTCGGTAGACTCATTAGAAGTGCTAGAGCGAGCCGTATCGCGCCTTCGGGCGATACTTGTTGGCGGCGCGTCTAGTAGTAGTAGTAGCCTATAGGATGTAACACGATGAAACAAGAAGATGTGATGACTTGTGTAGGACTCACGCTAATAGTAGCACCGCTCGTCTGCGTTGGTATATGCTTGATTATCTTCGCTCCATGGCAGGCGACGGCGGCTATTTTCTGCGTGGCGTCGTTTATTGTGGGGGCTGCGACTCTAAACGCAATTGAATAATTGGATTCAAAGGCCACTTAGCTCAACGGTTAGAGCAGTGGACTCATAATCCATTGGTTACTGGTTCGAATCCAGTAGTGGCCATATAATGCGAAACACAATTGAAGACGATATTCGGGACTTTGAGGACTGGCTTAATGACAGGCTATCGGCCGCCCGAAAGAAGTTAGAAATAGATGACAAACTAGACATTCGATACAGCACCGCCATAGTAGCAGAAGCAGTAGAAATAGAAAATGTGTGCATCAGATTTCGAAAGGTAATGAATGCCGCTAGGAGGATGCGATGACTTCAGTGCAAGCGTTGGAACAGGCGTTGGAAGAAGTAAGCTATTTAAATGCCGAGGGGTGGTCACATAAGAAAGGCACTTGCCTAGTGGCATACGTTGAAGTTGTAAGCTTACTGCAAAAGAAACTCGATGAGGAAAAGAAAGTTGCCGCCGAGACCATGACTTGGCCCGGCGCGATTGGGGGCTAGCCATGTTCATTTGGATCGCGTTAGTGAGTGGCTCTCAGATACAGGTCATAACAGTAATATGGCTTGTGGCGGCAATCATATTGTTACTTTTGCGCCGGACGGATCCTCCTCGCGGCCGCGACTACAAAAGACAACTCAGATACGCACAAGGGCTGCATATGGGGTGGGAAAGCGGGAAGCCGCAGAAGTCGGCAATAGCACAGCATGACAGATGGGACTATAGTTGCAAGTGTCTGACGTGCTTAAGGGGCGACAGGGATGAAAATGAAATAAAACTCTTAGAGCGCAGTAGACAATAATCGACGACTACCGGACATGGAGGACGTATGTGCGTTGAACCACTGGAAAAGCTGGGTACAGCACGCATGAGGTGTAAAATGATTGATGGGTCGCAGCTCACGCGGGATGACATCGGGCGTAAGGTACTTATATTTCATCCACACTCCAAAGATTTCATTGGGAGCGGGGTGATTACACGCTTTACCGTCAGTTTCAAGTCAGATGAATGCGTGGTGTTTGTTCGCCGAGATAGGCGACATTCCGAGCCGTTTGACGCGGAGAATTTGTCTTTTGAAACTAGTGCGTATCGTGGCTTGTTTGGCGACAAACGGAAGATTCAATGATCACCAAAGCACACTATTCAACAGAGATTCTAAGAACTCCGCACGCCGGACTTGGGCCATTTATCATTTTGATTAACGGAAGGGTCGCACAAATGTTTGACGACACACCGAAGGGTCGCGCACAACTTGTGGCGGCCCTACGGGAGTTGCCTCGTTGCTACAGCGTAGTGGTAGCAGATACGGCGTTCCTAGTGCACCAAATCACAGACAGCATCGCCTTTGGAACTGGCCCCACCGACGCCCAAATCCGACAATCCAAGTTGGCAAGGCTATATGAAACGTTTCCTTCAGGTATGTAGTCGTAATGTGCACAAGCTGCGGCAAGAAAGAATGGCACAGAATGAAGTCGTCAGAAAAAGAGAAAGCGTTTTACAAGTCTCTAGTGGAGATTTAACATGAGCAAATGGTCTGATTTTTATGGCACGCGGGCGCACAACTACATTGGCTACAAAGAGTATTGTAAGATTCGATACGCGCCATTCATAGATACGATTCTTACGATTTCGGATGACGAGGACGGGGATAGGTCCGGGTTTCTTGCCGGAGAAATAGGATGCGGGTTAGGCACAATATCAGGTATTCTCATAGATTGTCGGCCTGACGATCTTTTTTGCGCATCCGACATTGATACAGATATGCTCAAACTTGCGAATATTATACACCCATGTCTTGATGCGTTTGCCCACGACGCGCGTAAACCTCTAAAGAAAGTAATGGCGGGAATAGACATAGTTTACAGTCATGGCTTACTTGAACACTTTAGCAATGAAGATATTAGAAAGATTATCTCTATAAATAACAATTCGCATCAAGTTCATTATGTGCCCGGTCTTTATGAGACTCCTTCCTTTGGTGACGAGCGTTTAATGTGTGTCGACGAGTGGCGGGGGATTTGTGCGCCCGATGAGGTCCACACATTCAATGAGGGACTCGATTACACTCTGATATTCCATCCGAAAAAATGAGGAATCACTATGGACAGCCCTATATACAAGAATCGGTGGATTGAATTAAAAAATCCAGTACCGGGTGTATGCTCTTGTTTCAGTTCTAGCAGCGGCTTACCAATAGGTGACAGAGCTGGTGTTGTAACGATAATCCCACTAACAGGTAGGCATGACAACGACCTTTGGGAAATTGCTATCTCTCTTGGAGGTGACACTATCATTAGATCTACGTTTTCTGCTGAAACAGAACAGAGAGCCCTCAAGGCGGGGGAAGATTTTCTATGGAGCCTAGGAAATCAGTTTCGACAGGCGGGGTTCGACCTAGGCAAGAGTAGACTAATAGAAAGGCCATAATGCTAAGAGATATTTTGCATTTTCTAGGGTGTGTACTCATCGCACTTCCTCCAATGCTTATTATGGGTCTAGCGGCGTACACGCATCCATTAGAGTTTGCGGCGGTGTGGACTGGGATTGGAATCATATCACTAGGTATGTATCTTACCAATAAGTATAGGTAGCAAATCATGAAAATAAAGTATCTAGTGACGGCTGATTTCGGTGTGCAAACGTTAGAACTAGACCCAGACAACGGGGTCGGTTACGGGGAGCCATCGCCGATGACAACTCTGTCTATCCTGTCGCATGAGCACGACAAAAGCAGAAATTATAGACCTAATGATAGTTGCGCCTTCACGAGAGATAGTAAGTTCCCAAAGGCAGTTGTCAGGCATACCGGTATGTGGAAACCCAACCTAATCGAAATCGCACTATTTCCAGATACCTGTGAAAATATAGACATCATTCCTAACAGTAGGGCGTACTTGTGCAGAATTTATGGAAGTTGGTTTGTGGGTAGTTTTTCTAGGCAGTGGTATGGGCTAAGTTTCAACGACTGGGGAACATCTGGAATCCAACTTGACCACATTGATGCGTTGTTTCTGATTGACGACTGACTGAGAAACTGTTAATGCCTGAATGGAGGACCGTCATTGCGCTCTGACATGAACAAGGTGCTGACCGAGCGGCCGCGTCACGGTGGAAATTATATGCCCACCAAAAAGACCGCGAAGAAGTATCGACCCATCGACCTCGACGACGAGAATGACATTCCCGATGAGGTCAGCCATGCGCCGTCCGGGCGGCATCGGGTCTACAAGTGGGCGTCCAAAGAACTCGCTGATCTGATCTCGCCGCTTCGACGCTACTTGGAATCCAAAGTTGGCACTCTTTGGGATGATGTGTATTCGGAGTGCTGCACGACGTTGGATCGGCGATCGATGTCTGGCAACCATGTATTTGAGCATCTGCGAAACATGGTAACCCTAACCACTGTCATGGTTGACGGGAAGGTGATGGAGTTGCAGAGCGGTTCCGGCGCGCCGATGGAGATCTATTACGACTCCCTTTACGTACATCCCGAGACTGGATTGCTTTGCAAGAATCCCGGCTCGCGGCCAAAGTGGACGCCCAAGCCCGATCCGAACATCATGGACGGCCCCACTGACCTCACTCGGTACACCAAAATCGACGGCATCTGGTATCTGTCCGAGTACAAGAGTACGGTTGACAAAAAGCACAGTAGCCCTCGTAGCACGTATTGGCATCAGCACGAGCCCGCCGATTACTCTTGGTTCAAGGTTGATTTCAAACGTGAGTGGGATGAGACTGTGGAAATCCACGGTCGCAATTATGTGCTCCATCGCACCAGCATTCGGGCAACCATGACCCGCACCATCAAGCGACAGCTTTCGAAGAGCGAGCTGAAGGCGCTTGGATTGTCAAATGACAGATCCACCGATCAAATGAGTCGGCGTCAACTGAAAAGGATGTCTAAAGAAGGGTAACTGAAGTAACACACGCGACGCAATAACGTAGCAAGGTGTAGCATTATGTGGATTGAACTAGATCAAAAGGGATGTCACAGAACCGTTCTACTAGTAGGGCCACTGGCTATCAAAGTTCCTAGATTCGGATTCGGCCTGTCTTGGTGGGTTAGAGGATGGCTAGTCAATCTACGAGAAGTTCAGCTATGGAGAATCTACAAAGATCCCGGCTTGTGTCCGGTGTGGCTGTCCATGTTGGGATTAATAATCATCATGCCGCGATGTGACACTGCGCCCGAGCCAACTCCCTTTGAGGTCGAAGAAGCTAGAGCGCTCTATAAGGCACAGCATGGTTGTGATTCGAGCGCCGAACCCTACGGAAAAAGCTATGGCCGTAGAAACGGCAGCGTAGTTGCATTCGACTACGGCGGAGTGTGGTAATGTATGAAATGAACTATTGTATACTAGTAGTAGCGCTTTCGGTACTCGTAGTGAGCATTGATCGCCTCATTGGAGAACCATATACGTTTATCATCGCACTATCTTTAGCAGTTGTTGGGTTAGTGTGGCGAATCACACTGTTACGTAAGGAGTAACCAAGCCATGTTGTTTTTAGCAATTTACCTCGCCGTCGGGTTAACGGTATGGGCCTTACTCCGGTTTGATCCACACGGCGACGGCCTTGGCCGGGACACCGAATGGGATCGCTGGTGGGCAAGAGGGCTACTGACCGTTGGGGTCATTTTGGATTGGCCGTTCGTGCTGTGGCGGCTATGGAAAGGTGGTGGGCCGCTATGAGACACGATAACGATCTGCTTCTGCTGGCGCACATCAGCAACGTAGTGTTTCTATCGTTGGGGGCCGCCGCAGTTTACTTTTTTAATGGTCACGCGGCTCTGTACATTATTGTAGGATACATCATCATTGCCGCAACTGCGTGGGATCGTCGTTATGATTAAAATCAGCGACAAGCTATATAACTGGGCTAGTGATATTGATCCGCGGGCCATTGAGCAGGCGGAGCGAACCGCGTCTCTTCCTTGCGTCGAAAGAGTGGCTCTTATGCCCGACGCGCATGTGGGAATAGGATCTACTGTGGGCTCGGTGATTGGTACGCATGGGGCGATTATTCCTGCCGCTGTCGGTGTTGACATCGGATGTGGCGTTATTGCGCAACGGCTTGCATGTACTGCGGCCGATCTGCCAGACAACCTTGACGCCCTTTTGATAGCAATTGAAGCGGCAATTCCGGCCGGTGTGGGTAACGGCCATGCCACTACAACCCGCAACGCCGAAGCATGGTATGACGTGTGCAAGGATAGTTTTCACACCGAGCTAGACGATTGGCTCATTCAAAAGATCCTTACTCAGTATGGCACGCTAGGCAGTGGTAATCATTTTGTAGAGCTGTGCCTTGATGAGAATGATGATGTTTGGATCATGCTACACTCGGGCTCGCGCGGAATAGGAAATATTCTAGCCACGCAACACATAAAGAATGCACAGGCAATCTGCGCAGAACAGGGAATCGCATTAGACGATCCAGCTCTGGCATATTTCGAGGAAAACACCGACGGATTCATGTTTTACGTAAAAGACCTTTGGGTACTACAGGAGTTTGCCGCCGCCAACCGAGAAGAAATGATGCAGGCGGCTATAGAAGCTGTAATTGCGGCCGTACCAAAGCTACAAACACTGAGTAGGCCCCTAAGTGAAGCCATAAACTGCCATCACAACTATACGGCGCTAGAGCGCCATGGCGATAGAGACATTTTCGTCACACGAAAGGGAGCGATTGATGCGTCCAAAGGTAAAATGGGGATCATTCCGGGGTCCATGGGAACTAGGTCGTATATCGTGCGAGGTTTGGGAGAGCCCCAGTCGTATCACTCATGCTCGCATGGCGCGGGTAGGCGAATGTCACGTACTCAGGCCAAGAAACAGTTTACATTCGCGGATCTAGCCAAAAGCATGGAAGGTAAGACTTGGCTGAAGAATAAAGGCGCGGTACTAGTAGATGAAATTCCAGCGTCTTATAAGGATATTGACCAAGTGATGGCCGATCAGATCGACTTAGTTGAGCCAGTACATACACTCCGGCAAATATTGAATTACAAGGGATGTTAGAAATGATACCGTACAACTGCCCAGTCGCATCTAGGGAAGTAATAGTAAACGCGGGTCGAATTCAAGTCGCAATTAAAATTAATGGCTTTGGCGGACACATCGCGTCGTCCACCATTGCGGACGAGTTCCCCAACGCAACCGGCCAAGACAAGGCGTTCATTGAAGGCATCGAGCGTCTCTTATTGTCGCTGGCCTGCGAAGGTGTAGATGTAGGGTCTAGCTCGGTAGGTAGCGCTGTATATAGCGCCATCGAATGCTACTGTAACGCCTAGGGAAAGTAATGAACATCTTTGTAAGCTGGAATGGCCGGTATATCAGAGCGTCAGCTACCACTGGAGCTATGGCATTTGATATCAATGTGACTCCCAATGCCGATGGGCTTGAGCTTTTACGCCGAGCTTTTATCGGGCTGGAAGACTATCGAAATACCATAGTTATAGGAAATACTCAATGCAACGTTAGGCAGTTCACACACATGATTTTTTGTGCACTACACCCGCACAGACACAACGGCGGCGATAATAGTCTTTTGACCATACTAGGGCCAAAGCCAACGTCCCACGACGATGACGCCACACGGTTTATTTCGCGCTATTGTGTATGCGGCCGAAAAAGGTAAATCATTATGGAAAGCAACGTACCAATTAGGATGCTTACGTTATTCGAGCCAGATGGGAGTCTTGTTTGCGATAACATACCACAACCGCTTAGAGACGACATACACGACTACGTAGTATTTGAAGGCCGGTTGTTTGCCGCTCAGCACCGTACTGATCTCGATCGAAGAGACGGTCTGCAAGGATACGCATATTATGAAATTCCGTGCCTTAGAGCAGGACGTACCATTCTTACGCCCAATACAACCATTGAGGGCGTGTCGGCCGAGGATATCATGTCCGCACTTGCGCCGGACGATAGTAGCCTAACAAACTGAGAACCACTATGAAATACACACACGATGAATCATATAACGCCGCGGCCGCGTGGAGGCCGCTTGGTATTGTATTTGGTGTAATCACTGGAATCTTGGCGTCGCTATCGTTATTCGCATCCGCAAATTGCCCACACATAATTAGTAACGGGGTAGAAAACGTATCTGGCGCTGGGTTTGGATTTGGATTGCTAGGAACGATGAGTGCCATGGCGAGCGTGGTGTTGTTCGCTTCGGCGATACGATGCCAGTACATGATTACCAAATATAAGTTAAACAACCCTCACGAGTTCGACGATAAGGAAGAGGTCCCTAGACCATCTAATTGGAGATAGACGATGAGCCACTAAAGGCTTGTGAATTCATAGATGCATTATTACTCATGTCGCTGATTAGAAGTTAGAGTCTAGCAAGGAGATGACACATGACTGTAGGAGAATTGGAAGCAGAATTATCCAAAGTAACAGACAAATCACAGGAAGTGGTGCTGGTGTCCGATGAGGGGGAGCTGTGGCCCGCTAAACGAGTCAGCATCAATCAAGGTGACTCTGACGTGTATGAAATTATGCATGCTCTATTTCCAGCGGCGCGACTACGCCGCATCACAGCTACGATTATAACATAGCTTATAGTGCCAGTTGAGACATTGGAGACTCACGGTTGAATTCGCCGCATATACTGGTTCGATTCCAGTCTGGCACGATTTGGTAAGCACAGTCAGAGAGGGAAACTTCAATGAAGACACAGTATCATAAACGAAAAGAAGCTGAAGCGCGGCAAGAGGCGCGAGATGTGCGTTCGTCGGCCGCGCAAATTGCTCGGCTGGACAGAAAGTTCGGAGTCGGCGTAGGGGCGCAAAAAGAGCGACAACGACTACAACAGGACGCATAATAGCGACCTTGTAACCCGAATGATTAGGAGAATTACACGGATGTCCATCGAGGAAATAACAAAGATCGCCAAAAAGCATCGGTGTACTAAAATAGTTGCAGTCAAAACTGTATACTTCTTTTTATTCGGATTGCAATCTCAAGCTAATAGCTTCGCCGCATGGGCGCACGAGAACAAATTAGGTTACTTGAGAAGCACTAAGAACAAATGGGTGGCTGTAAAAGTGAAGAGCTTGCCATGAATATAACAGACTCCATTAGCGACGAAATCCGCGGCCTATACGAGGACAGCGACCAGGTGTATCAGGAGGCGATAGCCCTTCGTGCGGCCGCTAAGTTTCAGACTGGCGCCGACAAAGAAATGACTCTGAGGAAAGCTACAGAGTTGGAAGAACTGGCAGTAAAGTGGGCCGGTGACGCACTAGAGCTTCAACTTACTCTTTAGGCAGGAGGTGTTATGTTCGTTAAAGTTGTTAACACTATCTTAACGATAGCTACCATTGGTGCGCTAGTGCTCGCCGTAGCTGCACAAGCGCTGCCCAGCAAGCCTACAGACGTAGTTCCTTCGTGGAAAGAGGTACTGGAAGACGCGTATAAGATTTACCAGTACCCAAGTTGGTTGCCGCCCGCCAATACTAGGGATTACCCGTTCGAGGTTCCGCCGCCTCCCGATACTGCGCCAGAAGAAGAGGGCGTAATTATTCTGACCAGAGAACAAGCCCGTCAGCTAGTAGAGCTACTAAAAGAAGCTGAAGCGCAAGAAATAGAACTAGAAGAAAAGCGCAATGTCAACTATGTTTTGACGAAGCGTGTAAATTATCTAGAAGCCGAAAACTATGAGCTGACCACTAACCTTAAAGCAGTGGAAAATTTAAACATAAAGATTCAAGACACTCTGAACCGAACGATATCGGAATTAGAGAAATGTAATAAAAATCAACATGAATGACATTGAGAATTATGAGATCGAGGGTGGTTGGGACATAGACACTGAGGGCACACAAACTACATACTATAAAGAAATAGCAGATAGTGACTTATTTTGTGACGTTTCGATCACACATGACAACGATGCCGGAACTACAGACTGGCACTGTGCGGCCGAAGTGTGGGTCAATGATGTTGTGCAAACTACAACCGATATCCAGACGTGCAAAATGAAGGCATTCGATCAACTAATAGGCAAGTTAGAAGCTCTAACAACATTGGTGAGGGAGGCCCGGCAGCATGAGCAAGACTCGCACGCAAAAGCTTAACGACGCATTGTGTGAAATTGATAAGCTCCGAGTGCTACTGGCACTCACGTATAGTGGAGAACATCTTTACGCGGACGACAATGAGCTGTTGGATACCGCTGATTTTCCGCTAATAGACTTCAGAAAAGATTCCCCAGAAACTATTGAGAGAAAAATCATGGCGCGGAAAACGGGCAAACCGCATTCTATAGATGTTTTGGATGAAGATTTGATCGTAAGCGCGATTTTAGGAGGGTTTTCAAGTGTCTAATCAATACATGCTTGACGAGATGTGGCGGCAGTCCGATAAGTCCTATATTCATCCAAGAGATATGCATGATAAGCATATTATAAATGCCATAACTAAAGTTGTTAGGCAACCCTTGTGGATACAATCTTCACAATTATATTTCCTTGATGTAGCCAAGGCTACGCGTAAAGATTGGGACTTCATGCTTTCGTACAAACCGGAGCTTAGAAAGCTGGTTGATGAAGCCGTTCGAAGAAATCTGATAACAATTCAGCCGCCCGCGACCAACATGTTTCCAAATAGCATAGCCCCGCTAGCGTCAATAACGCTAAGAAAAGATATTTGTAGATGTTTTAACTGCAATAGCTCAGACATCGGCGCATACAAAAGCATCTGGTCTGAAGTACTAGATAGAGAGCTAGAGCGGGTGCAATGCAATTGGTGCGGGGCGTCATTGTTAAGCAAGGATGTTTTTAGAGATTGGAATAGTCTCTACAGCTCACGATAATGAATAAAAAAGCATTGGGCTTGGCGCTAGAGTTGCTTATCGACAAGCATATAGATCGGTGTGAAGGTTTCTTCATAGACCACCCGGTCTCGTGCGCAGATGATTTTGATCAAGAAATACATACTACGCAAGAACTACAGGCGCTGCAAGTAGCAATTAAAGATGATAATTACGACCCTATTTGGCGGGCGGTAGCCGAAGTACCGCGCAAGAACAAAAAACACAAGAAGAAACTAAAACAGTTGCGTAAATTTTTGGAGGCTACTTAGGAATGTCGGAAATCAATCTTACTAAATATGTTGACGGGGAAGTTAATGTAAGCTTTACTGGCATCGGTTTGGTTACAGCACTTTTGTATAAGCTGTTCCCAATAGATGTTACTTTTCCTTACAGTGTATTAAATGGCCAAACACTCACACTACCGCTCCGCGACAGTAGACGGTTTAACTATGACATAATGGTTAGGAGAGGCGGACAGGAGGTCCGCGTATGGGTGACCATTAAACCAAACGTTAACTATAAACGTCTATACGAGGAAGTGCTACTAGACCGCGGAAGTAAGTCTATTTTAACGATCACTTACTCTGATGAGAGGCGAGCGTCGTCTGACCTAAGTACGATCGTTAAAGAACCACTAATTAAAGATACACTTGTAAAGTGTGTGATACATGATAGAGCGTCGAGACGATCGCCGCTGACGTACACCACACGAGCGCGCAATGTGTTTGCACGCGGTGAAATTAACAGAGCGGCCGCACATCCCACTGTAAATGTAAAATTATCGGATGACCCATGTCAGGACGGAGAAGGATAATGCCTGAAATACTTACTAACATTAGCCCGCACTCCATGCATAGTGGCGAAATGTGTTTTCATGTTGAACACACAACTAAGCTGCTAACCAAGCTTTGTAAGGCACTAGAGGCGGATGGATTGTTTAAAGACTACGCTACTAAGCCACTTCGTAAGTGGTGGAAGTGTCGCAAGCGCGGCCAAACAGTGAATATTCCAGAAAGCTACTTTTATAAACAAACCAGTCAATATTCCAGAAAGCTATCTTAGGGAGCAACTATGAGTGATACAGTAGAAGACTTAATGGATCAATTTTGCCCTGTAGTTACTTTGTACAAAGTAAACTTCAGGAGTCAAACCAGCTATGACATTGTATCAAGCAAACACCGGTGTTCCCCCATATCGCCCGCTCGTGGATTATATGGCATTGGCAGGTTAAACGAAGCGAGCAAGCTCATACGGGTGGATAGCTTGGATTGCCTCTTTAAATCGGGCTGGAGATCCACCGAAGAAGGCGCGTGGCGCGTAGTGTTGGATAAGCTTAAAAGCACTACCCACGACACACTAGAGCGTATGACCAGCGACAAGCAAACGTTGGATATTTGTTTTAGCGAAATGGCATACGTCGAGAGTATCATTCACAAAAGCTAACATTGGGGTACACGCAATGCCGAACAAGAGATCTAACTGGAAGCGCAAGTCTGTGAATACATTCGTAATTCTTGACGAAGCACAGAAAGCTCGGCGGCGCGTTGTTAACGCACAGAGAGTTTATTTCGAGATCTCTAGTAGTCCTGTGCGCGGAAGCTTCACAGTAGATGAAGCAAAAAAAATAGCATACGACTATGAGCTTAGAGGAAAAGTGTATAGAATTAGATTCACTGATCCCAAGGGGGTTAGAAGAACAATTCGTGGGTATACTGGGGCAGGTAGAAACGTAACAGCCTACGTTCAAGGGCTTAAGGGCCTCAAAACTATACCGCCAAAGGAACCAATCGATCATCTAATGCGGGATAAGTATAAGTCGCATCTGAAGTTCTCTAGGGAGTTTACAGGCGTCAGAGAGAAAGAAGACTAACGTATGAGGAATAAACGACTTACCTTATTTCACGTAACCGATCCGCACTTCGATTATTTACCGAGGTTCGGCTATGACCAGTTTGTTTCTCGATTAAAGACAAAAGATTTCTCAGCACTCATCATCACTGGAGACATATGCGACGGCCCATATGCACCTAAGCATCTTGCTCGTCTAGCGAACGACATCAAAAAAGATATATACTTTGTGCTTGGTAACCATGACTACTACAACACAACGTCTGAGTTCTCACAATCCATTAGCGCCGCGGCCTACGAAGGCAACAAGTGGCTTCATTATCTTACGTCTGCCGTAAATCCAACAATTCTTCGTGACACTTCTATCGGTGGGCTGGCGTTAGTTGGGCACGATGGATTTTACGACGGGATAAGCGGCAAAGGGGCGCGATCCACGGCCCAACTAGTAGATTTCCGAGCAAACTATGACTTTGCCGGTAAGAATAAGTTCAATGTTATGTATGACATGGCGGCCAACGCCACACGGCAGATAGAGGATAAGCTTGTAGCGGCCGCTGAGCGTGTCAAAACTATTTTAGTCGCAACACACGTCCCCCCGTTCCCAGATGCCGCGTTGTTTAACGGCAAGCCAAGTGGAGAGGATTTCATACCATTTTATTCATGTTCTATAATGGGGCGCATGCTTAAGCATTTCGCGAAAGCACATCCTGATCATATGATTTTCGTGCTGTGTGGGCACACACATAGCCATACGTCGATGAACATTTCTGACAACCTTACTGTGTTTGTAGGCGGAGCACGCGTTGGCGAAACTCCCGTTATTAGAGAAATGTCCCTATGAGTACGCCTAACATAAATGATTATTTAATTCAGCTAAACAGTGAATGTAAAAGGTTTGTTGCTGGAATTGACGCGGCCACAATGGAACGCCGGATAACGGCCGTCTTAGATGCAATTCAATTCGAGATGAGGGATAGTGAAACTGGCGTTGGTACGGATATATTTACTAAAAAGAAAGAACATTTCTGCACAGTAATTAATACCGGAGTATTCTTTCCAAACCAAAAAATGTTAGATTTGTTTACTCGCACATTATTTCAAACAAAATAAATACTAAAAGTTTGAAAGTTACAAAAAATATTTTTAAGGTAATTTGAACTAAACGTTTTAGATACCCGCTCGGAGGGAATAACATGGCAACAGTACATGCGGTGGATGTTTATCTTGAAGAAGTTCGACAAGCGGGCGGCGGTAGAGCGATTCTATCGCGGCGACCGGCAGTGATGCTTGGTTCAGACAGCCCAAGGCTTAAGATTCTAGATCCGCCATCGGAGTATGCAATACAGTTCGGAATCGTAAGTAGGCCGGAGGATAAATTATTCCTAGGTGTATTTATGGCCGACGAAATGTCGCACTTTGACAATGGGGAAGTTAAGCTTACAGAAAATATCAGTAATGAGAACCTACAAAAGCTAGTATCGGCTGGGATACTAAGCATAGACGACAGAACCAAGTCAATCATTAGGGAAAGTGTATAAGCAATGGCAAACAAGAACATATTTGGTTCAGCCGCCCGCGGGGAGTACATCCCGCCCGCAAACATTATCAACAATGCTAACGCCCCAGCGTATGCAATGGAAGACAAGCACGCCCTAGCACAACTAGCTGCCACCGGCTGCTTGAATAACACGTTTTACGTTGGCGCGGATACTCAGCTAGATAGCATTCTGGCTCTCGCTAAAAAAGTAGATCCACGCTTCGTAGCCAAAGTTGCCATATACTCTCGCAACGTCGGACGCATGAAGGACATGCCTGCTCTATTGACAGCGTGGCTTACTACTACCGGGATGACGGAGTTGTTCGAGCGAACTTTCGAAACTGTTATTACTAACGGTAAAATGATTCGCAATTTTATGCAGATCATGCGCAGCGGACAAGTCGGCAGAAAGTCTTTGGGAACGGCTCCGCGCCGGGCTGTGCGTCGCTGGTTTGATACTAATTCAGGCAATTACATCTTTAGAAACAGCATAGGAAATGACCCAGCTATGGCCGATGTAATTAAGATGGTACATCCTAAGCCTAACAACCGCGAAAAAGACGCACTCTACGCTTATTTGATTCATAAGCCGTTTGAATTTGAAGATCTTCCAGCAGTAGTAAAGCAATTTGAGTTATTTAAAAACGGATATGGCGCGTTGCCAGACCTGCCCTTTCAATTTCTGGCGTCCCAAGATCTTACGCCCGCCCAATGGGTAGCGCTCGCTATTGGTGTAAACTGGACTACGCTTAGAATGAACCTAAATACATTCGCCAGACATGGCGTTTTCACTGACAAGGCCGTAGTGCGACAGCTAGCTGACAAGCTAAGTAACGCCGATGGGGTTCGTATGAGCGGAGTATTTCCGTATCAGTTGCTCACAGCGTTTTCCTCGGTAGACGCAGATGTTCCGATTGAGCTTAAGAACGCCCTGCAATCCGCGATGGAGATTGCAACAGAAAACATTCCAACTATCGCTGGAAACGTCTATGTACTGATAGATATCTCTGGATCAATGAATAGCCCAGTTACGGGTTACAGAGGAACTGCTACAACCGCTACTACATGTGTGGGAGTTGCGGCTATGATGGGAGCAGCAATTCTTCGTAAGAACAAACATGCAATGATCTTGCCGTTTAATAATGAGGCACGACCCGAAATACAGCTAAACCCGTTTGATTCTATTATGACGAACGCGCAAGCTATCGCGCGACATGTTAGAGGCGGTACGGCATGTCAGGCGGCCCTTGAGTATCTAAATAAAACTACAAGACCAGATAAATCACGCAGCGACATAGTTATCATGATCTCAGACAACGAATCGTGGTTCGATCGCGGTCGGCTTGGTAAGTGGACGCGTAGGACATATTCAGATCCTACTACTACGAAGAAGCAATGGGAGATCTTTAAACGGGCTAGACCGAACGCTAAGATGATCTGCGTCGACTTGTCCCCCAACGACACGATTCAAGCTCCAGACGATAAGGACACAATGAACATTGGAGGTTTTTCTGATACCGTATTCGATGTTATCGCGGGCTTCATTGAAGCTAAAGATGGCGCGGATTATTGGGTTCGAGAGATTGAACGAGTAAAGATTTAAAACGAAATCGGCAAATGCATTACACATTACAATGTCAATAGATGTGTAAGATTACTTGTTGCCGTTTGGAAGCGCCGTACACTGGTGAGTACCGCAGTCCTGAAAACTGTCCGGCTCCGAAAAGGGTCGTGTGGGTTCGAATCCTACCGCTTCCGTAATGCACGAATGCAGACTAGATTACATTTATTTGGATGCAGAATCTGGTCAACAACTTGTCGCGCTCACAACTTCCTAGGCGAATGCATACTCAGTGTACAACTGCTAACTGTAAACCACTGGTATATTTAACTTGTCGCCTTCATTCTACCCCGGAGGACGTATGTGTCAATACTGTTTTGATGAATACACCCCACACACACAACCGCCTACTACAGCTAAGATTCGCCATGTTGCTAACTTGATCGCAGATGTGTACGAGTTCTCGACGGTTGGCGGATCGCTGCACGTCATCTTGGACGACTGGAATCTTGAGGACGAGCACTTTCCGTTCACGGAAGCGTGGATCGAGAAGAACGCGGCCGAGAACGGTCCTGCGCAGGTGGCGGCGGAACGGGCGTGTCTGGCGGCGCTCAAGCCGATGACGCTTGGTGAGCGGGCGGTGTCGCTTGCGACCTACTGGGGGTTTGTACTCTAGAGAATGTGCCAACCAAAGATACTATCATGAGAGGAAAAGAAAAAATGAAGCGCTACAGACGATGGTTCTTACTTACCCTGCTGTGGTTTTTTTCATTCTGCGCTGGTTGTGGGACCAATGTGGGCAGAGACACTCACAATGAGGTTACATACTTCTCTTCCACTGGGGCCGTAGTGAATAAATGGACTACACATAATGGCGTGGGTTGCGCTTTAGGCGGCCCGGTAACGTTTTATACGGACGACTTAACGTGGGTTGCTCTGTATGGTAATGTTCAAGTGATATCTACTCCAGAAGGAACACCACAATGTCCACGCTAGTTTTTGTATACGGTACGCTACGCACCGGAGAGCTTAGAGCGCACGTAGTTTCAAGGTGCATTAACCGCGGCATATTTAGAACTGAGCCAAAGTATACGTTGCTTGACTTCGGCCCGTTCCCCGGTCTTGTAGAAGGCGGAAACACAGCAGTAGTGGGAGAAGTACTGGAAGTTGACAACGATATTCTACAAGAGCTTGATTGGATTGAGGGTCATCCGAATTTTTATCGAAGACAGGCTATTAGCCTTGAAGGTATTGATGGAGCTGTGGCGTATATAGCAGTAGACTCTACAGCAGTAGACAAGGTTACAAAGATCGCTAGTGGCGATTGGGTTAATAGGAACGTAGCGGTATCATCGGTAAACTAAAATAGGTAGGCGCGAATGCTGAGCGGGATTACATCTTATGGAGATCGTAGGGGTCGTTCAAATCGGCCTCCGACCGCAAGGTCGGGTAGTGTAGTGGATAGCACACGTAAACATCCAGCTCATTTTTGTCGCGCCTTCCTAACTCATTATGACACACGAACTATTAACTAGAGATCAGTTTCGGACGGCGGTGTTCGAGCGCGACAATCACCAATGCGTGATTTGTAAAACGCCCGCCAAAGATGCACATCATATCTTGGAACGTCGATTGTGGGACGATGGCGGCTACTATCTAGACAATGGCGCGTCGGTATGCGCGTTGCACCACATCTTATGTGAGCAAACAGATATATCGGTAGCGGCTCTCCGCACAGCTTGTAAAATTACGCAGCCTATTATCCCACCGCACATGTATTCCGATGTTGTGTACGATAAATGGGGCAATATTGAACTTAACGGATATAGACTTAGAGGTGAGCTATTCTACGACGAGTCTGTACAAAAAGCGCTTAAAGGTCGCTTAGATGATTTTACTAGCTTAGTTAAGTATCCTAGAACACACCATTTACCGTGGTCTGAAGGGATGCATGGGGACGATCGGGCTATGACGTCTATTGCATCTTTTATGAGCGAGCGTGTGATCGTAACAGAAAAACTCGATGGAGAAAATACTAGCTTTTATAAAGATGCATACCATGCGCGTAGCACAGAGAGCACAAACCACGAATCACAAACATGGGCAAAGAATTTCTGGGCAAAGATCAAGCATGACATTCCAACCGGATGGAGAATTTGTATAGAGAATGTTTACGCTAAGCATTCTGTAGAGTACACAAATCTAGATTCCTATGTTTATGGCTTCTCTATTTGGAACGAGCTAAATAAATGCTTGTCGTGGGATGAAACTATAGAGTGGTTCGATCTCTTTGGCATTACACCAGTGCCTGTTCTTTACGACGGAATTTACAATGAATATCTAATTAGAGCCTTGTGGAAACCCGGCCATGAGCAGTTTGCGGAAGGTTATGTTGTTCGCACGGCGCACGCTTTTACCTACGGTGCGTTTCGCCGATGTGTGGGTAAGTTTGTGCGAAAAGGTCATGTGCAAACGGTACAGCATTGGAAGTACGGACAGGCAGTCACACCGAACAAACTTAAAGACGGATACAAATGAAAATCTTGACAGAAGACCAACTTAAGAAGCTAAAGTTTCACGCCGCCAAACCACTTCCAGACTATGAAAACATCGAAGGCATGGTTTGGATATCTGAAAAAGAGTGGGACGATATTTATGATCTGGGCGTAGAGCACGGAAAAACACAGCTAGCTCTCGAATTACTGTCGGCCGCGGAGTAATAAAAAATGGATAACAAACAACTACTCGTTTTAGTTAAAATTGATACAAATTGGGCCGATGAGTTTGAGGTTGAGGGATTCGAAATCATGCCCCAAGGAGAATGGGATGCAGCGATAGTTAAACTTGATCAAGTGCAATGGCCAATAGAAATGTACTATGGCACAAACGAGTATTACACCATCGATTCCAAACAAGATTTCTTACAGGCCATAACCGCGCACGCGATTTCAGAGGATGAATTCGCAACACTTAAACGGTTCTTTACCAAGTACGGCTCCAAGCTATCATTTGGATTTCCGATACCCAGCATTGACGACATATTAGAAGATCAAGAATTTGAACTTGAACTATGTGCGCCGGATTTAGATCTGTAATGAAAGTTACCGTATATCATTCATACTTCAACTGTGAGTCAGGGTGTTGTGGCCATACCGTAGAACTTAGGGAAGACAACGGAGCGTTTAAGAAATCTAAGTTTAAGTTTACGCATCCCTACGGCAAAGATGAGAAAGAATTTGTAAAAGAGTTGGTCACTACTGAGTTCGGCGCGGATCATGTGGCGGACGTAGATTGGGAGAACGTAGATGTATCAGATGAATAGCGTAGTAGCAGGCACTGGGCACAGACCGCCAAAGCTAGGAGGGTATAGTGAAGACGTTTTTACACGCCTAACCCTGCTCGCGTTCGATTGGCTAGTCGCATATAAGCCATATAAGCCTATTAACGTCATATCAGGCATGGCGTTAGGCTGGGATCAAGCTTTGGCGGTCGGCGCGATAGCATTAAACATACCAGTAACCGCGGCCGTACCCTGTGAAAATTACGAAAGTAGATGGCCCGCCAGTTCGATTAAAACATATAAACAAATTCTAGATCAATGCCAAGAGATTGTATATGTAAACAAAAGATACACCGGTCCACACGTAATGCAGGCACGTAACGAGTGGATGGTAGATAGATGTAACATCCTACTTGCGCTATGGGACGGATCAAGCGGTGGCACAAGGAACTGCGTTAAGTACGCTGAACAGAAAGGCGTGATTATCGAGAATCTCTGGGATAAGTATGTACCATGAGGACCAAGAAACAAATTTGGCAGGCACTTAATTCGGGCGCCGTGGCGTACGCGCGGCACAGCGCCCACTCTCCATCTACTTGGTGGCTTGCTGTTCCAGATTGTTTGGGCGCGGATCAACAGATTGCTGAGAAACTACTAAAACGTCTTATGAATGATCACTATATTCAAAGTGAAACAAGATGTTTGCTCGGGCCTGATAGTGGCGTCATCCACGTCACGTACTGGACGCAATCTGGCGCACAGAAGACTTTTTACAATAGATTTCGATTGAACAACAAAGAATAAAATTAAAATGACAAGAATAGAAATTAGAGTTAAGGGCTCAGGCGCTGTAGTTGGAACGCTTACGTTATCTGATGCCGATATATTCAAGAGGGCCGATAGGACAAAATATATCGTACTAGGTAACGTAGTACACGACGTTTACTTCGACGGCGCATTTTTCTATATCTATAGATAGACCGTAAAGGACGAATGTTAGGTTGGTTTACATTATATTGTTAATAACCAGAACCAATCAAAATCTTGTCGTCCTTTGCTTACTACAAAAACAAATGACAAAAGAACAATATCTACTGTTATGCATCGCGGAAGAGTGCTGCGAGGTAGGACAGCGGGCCACAAAAGCGGCTAGATTCGGGATTGGAGAAACTCAATCCGGACACACAGAAACAAACGCAGAGCGAT